>Ga0233394_1000041_pt1 | contig 40960 bp, 38 predicted proteins | sample 24DmetaG_FD_190481 | JGI IMG/M metagenome (GOLD analysis project Ga0233394, IMG submission 190481) | Seawater microbial communities from Monterey Bay, California, United States - 24D | ecosystem: Environmental > Aquatic > Marine > Coastal | place: USA: California | collected 2016-11-02 | reverse complement strand
TTCCCTCATTCTATCTGGAAAATCTGTAAAACCACCATCAGCTCCTGCTCCGTGTATAATAACATCAATCATTTGTTGAAAAGAATCAAATTCATCTAAACTATCTTTTCTAAAGGTATAAGGATGAACAACCAACCCTAGCTTATGAGCTTCTTCAACTAAAGAAGTAAAAGTAAAACCTGAGGTTGTTTTGGAAGAGAGTAGATGTTTGTACCAAGGGCCTATACCATCTGCATAGCTTGCATAAAACCCTAAAAGAGTTTTTTGTTCAGGAAATTCCATTAATTGAACTAAAAATAATTCTGATTTTAATTCATTTCTTATCCGTTCCAATTCTTGTGCGTCAAAACATTGTAAAATACATTGATCATCTTTTTTAGAATACCCATAACTGGTTAATATTTCCAAAACTATTTTTGAAAAATCTTTTCCATTTTCATGATGAAATTTTGGATTTTTAATTTCAGGATATATTCCAATATTTTTATCGGTACTTTTATTGAGACCTTGAATGAGTTCTATTTCATCTTGTAAAGAATGTAATCGAAAAGAACTAGCTCCTTTAGGAAATCTACTTGGATAAATTTGTAGTCCTGTTTCTGAATCAAAACGCTCGGTAATCTCAAGAGTTTTAAGTTCCTCAAAAGTAAAATCAATTACATAGTATTTACCATCTTTTCTTTTTCTGTTAGGATACTTCTCTGAAACATTGGTTACATCATCTAATAATATATCGTGAATAACAATTGGAATATCATCTTTGCTCAATACTAAATCTTGTTCAATATAATCAGCATTCATTGCATGCGCCATAGCTTTGGATGCCAAGGTGTGTTCGGGCAAATAACCAGATGCTCCTCTATGGGCTACAATTGTTATTTTTTTTGGTAATTTTTCTTCTTTATTTTGATTGAGATCACATGAAATCATCATTAAAAACAGAAGTAAATATGCCGAGGTTCTCATCAAGAAATAAATTTACTTAAAGATAGAACTTTTTGTAGTTTTGTTTTATGAAATTAGTATTAAAAATTCTGTTTATCATTTTTGTCCTTTGGATGTTTTTAGGAGGGTACCTAGAATATATTGATCATTCTAAAGGTCCGATTGTAATGGGATTAGGAGTGATGTACCTATCATTTATTTTCATGCCTATTTTTATTTATTGGAGATATAAAGATGGGAAGTATAAAAAATACATCATTAATGATAAGACCTTGCTAGGTGAAATGAAAAAAGAAGAATGATTTCAATTCTACCAAAACCCACTTTTTTAAACCTTTTCAATTAGTTTCTTAGTACCTTTGTAGCCTATGATTGATCAGAGAGAAGCCATTTCAGAAAAAGTAGTTTTAATAGGAGTAATTACTCAATTACAAGACCAATCTCAATCAAAAGAGTACCTAGATGAATTAGAATTTTTAACAAATACTGCAGGAGGAGTTGCTGTTAAGCGTTTTATTCAAAAATTAGAAAAACCTCATCCAAAAACATTTTTAGGAGCAGGGAAACTTGAAGAGGTTCGATCTTATATTAATAGCAATAGTGTTGGAACAGCAATTTTTGATGATGAATTATCTCCAGCCCAATTAAGAAATATTGAAAAAATACTCGATTGTAAGATTTTAGACAGAACCAATCTTATCTTAGATATTTTTGCACAAAGAGCTCAAACGAGTTCTGCTAAAACTCAAGTTGAATTAGCGCAACATCAGTACTTACTGCCTCGTTTAACGAAGCTTTGGACTCACCTAGACAAACAAAAAGGGGGGATTGGAATGCGTGGTCCTGGAGAAACAGAAATAGAAACAGATAGACGGATTATTCGTGATAAAATTTCTCTATTAAAGAAAAAACTTGTCACTATAGATAAGCAGATGGCTGTTCAGCGAAAAAATCGTGGTAAGATGGTGAGGGTTGCCCTTGTTGGATACACCAACGTTGGGAAATCTACCCTTATGAATGTGATTAGTAAAAGTGATGTTTTTGCAGAAAACAAATTGTTTGCAACACTAGATACTACCGTCAGAAAAGTAGTCATTAAAAACATCCCTTTTCTGATGACAGATACTGTTGGTTTTATAAGAAAACTACCTACGCAGTTAGTAGAATCATTCAAGTCTACTCTAGATGAGGTCCGCGAAGCAGATTTATTATTACATGTAGTAGATATTTCACATCCAAATTTTGAGGATCATATAGCCTCGGTTAATACTATTTTAGATGAAATTCATTGTGTAGACAAGCCCACAGTGATGGTTTTTAATAAAATAGATGCTTATACCCACGCAACAATAGATGAAGACGATTTAGTCACCGAAAAAACAGCTGAACATTATTCTTTGGAAGACTGGCAAAAAACCTGGATGAGTAGTGAAAAAAGTGCTGCAATTTTTATTTCAGCATTAAATAAAGAAAATCTAGAGTCTTTTAAAGAGACGACATATGAAAAAGTAAAAGAAATTCATATTCAAAGATTTCCCTACAATGATTTCTTATACTATGAATACAAAGAAGACTAACTTAATCGTCAGTTGTTTGGTCTTCAATAATACCTAGGCGTTTTGCTCTGCGTTCCCAGCTTTTTCTAGCTAAAAGTTGCATGTCTTCTATGGTGTCACTTTCATCCATAATTTCCAAACCGAGAAGCGTTTCAATCATATCTTCCTGGGTTACTAAGCCACTAACAGAACCATATTCATCAACTACCAGTGCTATATGCTCTCGTTCATCTATCAATTTATCAAACAAACTTGGAATAGGTAAATTTCTTTCAGTAATTAGGATAGCTCGTTTTATGTTTTTAAGGGATTGTTTTCCGTTTCCACTAATAATGGCTTCCAATAACTGATCTTTTAAAAAATAGCCTGTAATATTATCTGGGTTTCCTGCATAAATTGGAATTCTAGAAAATCGCAATTGGGGGTTTTCATTATAAAATTCTTGAATAGATTGTTGTTCGTTTGCAGATTTTAAAACAGTTCGAGGTGTCATGATATCTCTTACTCTAACTTCCTTGAAGTTTAATAAGTTTTTAATAACCGTACTCTCTGATGCCTGAAAAACACCCTCTTTTTCTGCAATCTCTGTCATTGCGGTAAAGTCTTCTCTGCTTAAAACACTGCCATGTTCTTTACCGCCAATTAAGCTTGTAGTTAGTTGTAATAACCATAAAATACCAGAATATTTTAATGGAAAAATTAATATTAATAATGCTTTAGCTGTAAAATTACTTAATTGTTGCCAATAAGATGCGCCAATAGTTTTAGGTATAATTTCAGAAACAACTAATATTAATAATGTCATAATAGCAGAAACTACCCCAACAATATTAATTCCTAAAAACTCTATTTTATAAGGAAGTTGTTCAGCTTGTACTCCAACTAAAATTGCCCCTACAGTGTGAGCTATGGTATTAAGTGTTAAAATTGCAATTAAAGGTTTATCTACATCTTTTTTTAAGTCCTCTAGAATTTTTGCATATCGATAACCTTCTTTCTTTTTTAAATTAATATGAGTAGGGGTAACACTTAATAAAACAGCCTCTAGAATAGAACAAAGGAAGGAGAAGAATATTGAAATAGTTGCGTAAACCAGTAATAATGTCATTAATCAATTTTTATAGGTAAAGATATCAAAAAAGAAATTTCAAAACGATTTCATTTTATGAATTGATCTATTTCATTAATTTGTTTAAATATAATTTTAAATAAGAAAAAATAAGTTTTATATCTTATGAAAAGTGTAGTTTACACCGAGACCAAAAAGCTGTCTAAATTGAATTTCACTTGAAGCATTTGAATCTGATTTTAAATGTAACGTTAGGTTTACAGATAAATATTTATTGACTTCAACCTCAAAGTTTGCTTGATGATTCACATCGATATTTTGAGGTTTATCTGTATAATCTGAATATAGGGCAATAATATTTTCTACAGTAACATTTTCAACGATTTTGAATTTTAAATATGCAGACATGTTTAAACCAATACCGTAGATAGAACTTTTCCCTTCTGGAACACCATACATTCCTGAAAAAGGTTTTGAAACAAAAATAAATCTAGATGTTGCAGGAGCCATATTAATTCGGATATTTTCATTCTTACGCCATAAAATCCCTGGCCCAAAACTTAAATAAGCAGGAGATAAAATTGAAGAAACTTCTAATCGTGGATCTTTGGAGTAATCAAAACCTCTAGAAAACTGAGTTATAAAGTTTGAGAAAAAAGACAAATACCATTTTTCAATAGATTCTAAAGCTAAAATAGAGTTGTATTCAAATCGATCATCTGTTTTTCTAAAACTTTGATTATTTGAATGTGTTATTCCATAGGTAGAAATAATTTTATTATCCCATTTTAATTTTTTATTACGATAGTTAAAATCATAATTGACACCTATGTTACCAGCAGTATTATTCTCTCCTCCAGCAAGCCAATTTGAAAAAGAAGTTTGATTAAATACAAAGTTAACTTTTCCTCTAACAGACCAAGGTTTTTTTATTTCTTCTTCCTTTTTTTCAGTATTTGTTATAGAGTCAAGTCTAGATTGTAGTGATTTTATTTTTTTCTTTAACTCAACCTTTGTTATTGAATCTATTTTAGATATGGAATCCTTTTGTATTTGAGAAAAGGTACTTGTTGAAATTAAAAAGAAAATAATGAACAGTCTTTTCATTAGTTAGTTTTTATTTTTTTTCTTGTATAGAGGAACTGTCGAACAAGCCTCGCCATACATTATTGTTTTAACAACAGGTTGTAACTTATGAATTAACATTGAAAAAGCTGATGCAGGTATCGGTTTTTGCGCACAACCTTTAATAATAATAGGTCTTCCTTTAAATAAGTCTAGTGTTAAGTTTTCAATGATATCCTGAAATAAGCTAGTTTCAAGAAGTTCTAAATTACCCACTACAATTTTATTTGCATAAGATGCCAATTCTGAGGATACTAACAAGTAGGCCCATGATGGAATAATTGCATCTACAGAGCAAGTGAGTGCAACATAAGTGTTTTTGTAACGAGACCAATCATGGCTTTTTACACTCGCTCTAAAATCTTTTTCTTTTAAAATTAGCTCATCAAATAACCAATCTTTGATATCAAAAAGTACTCGTTCTCCCTCAGGGTATAATTCTTCTAAATCAATAGTTATTAGTTTACTACTTGAAACCTTATTTACAATTTCATCTGACATCTCAATACAAGTATTAATATTAACTTATAACATTCCTAATTCTAACTTTGCCTCATCACTCATCATTTCTTGAGTCCAGGTAGGATCAAAAGTAATTTCAACTTCTGCATTGTTTATCTCTTTCAGAGATTTCACTTTATCCTCAATTTCTACTGGAAGACTTTCTGCCACTGGGCAATTAGGTGAGGTTAATGTCATTAATATTTTTGCATTATTCTCATCATTTACAAATACATCATAAATTAACCCTAATTCATAGATGTCTACTGGTATTTCAGGGTCATAAATAGTTTTAAGAACTCCTACTATTTTGTCACCTATTTCTTGAACTTCTTGCTCTGTCATTTTAAAAATTTACTTAACTAAGGTTGTAATTAATTTGATGTATTAGCCTGTTGAGCTATTGCATATAGTTTTATTTGCTTAAGCATAGAAACTAATCCATTTGCTCTAGTTGGAGACAAATGTTCTTTCAACCCAATTTGATCAATAAAAAGAGTATCTGCCATTAATATATCTTCAGGTGTTTGGTTTGAGAAGACCCGTAATAAAAGTGCAACAAGACCCTTGGTTAAAATTGCATCACTATCTGCGGTAAAATTAATTTTAGTATTATTCATTTCTGAATACAACCAAACTTTAGATTGACACCCTTTAATAATATTTTCATCTAGTTTGTATTGTTGATCAATAATTGGAAGTGACTTACCTAGTTCTATAAGATATTCATAACGTTCCATCCAATCATCAAATAGATTGAATTCGTCAATTATTTCTTCTTGTATTTCTTTGATTGTCATTTTTAAAACTTATTTTTGATCTCTTACAATTGGGATGTATTGCGTAAAACAAAATTACGTTAAAAAAATAAGAAATGAGTAAATTATTAGCAGTAGGAACTGTTGCATTTGATGCCATAGAAACTCCCTTTGGCAAAACAGATAAAATTTTAGGAGGTTCAGGAACTTTTGTTGGTTTAGCTGCTGCTCAGTTTGGAGTTACAACCGGAGTAGTATCTGTTGTTGGTGGAGATTTTCCTCAAGCATATTTTGATATGATGAATCAAAGAGGAATAAATACAGAGGGTGTTGAAGTTGTAAAGGATGGAAAAACATTTTTTTGGAGTGGAAAATATCATAATGATATGAACTCTAGAGATACCCTAGTTACTGAATTAAACGTATTAGCAGATTTTACTCCTGTAGTGCCAAAAGCATTTAAAGATGCAGCTATTGTTATGTTAGGGAATTTACATCCGTTAACTCAAAATTCTGTGTTAGATCAACTCATTAAAAAACCGAAATTAGTGATCTTAGATACTATGAACTTTTGGATGGACGCAGCACTAGAAGATCTTCACTCGGTATTAAAAAGAGTTGATGTAATTACGATTAATGACGAAGAAGCTAGACAATTAAGTGGAGAATATTCTCTAGTAAACGCAGCAAATAAAATCCATCAAATGGGACCTAAATTTGTTATCATTAAAAAAGGAGAACACGGAGCTTTGTTATTTAATGAAGGAAAAATGTTTTTTGCCCCAGCATTACCTCTTGCTGAGGTTTTTGATCCAACTGGAGCTGGTGATACATTTGCAGGTGGCTTTTCTGGCTATTTAGCAAAAACTGAAGATATTTCTTTTGAGAATATGAAAAATGCTGTTATTTATGGATCAAACCTAGCCTCTTTCTGTGTAGAAAAATTTGGAACAGAACGAATGGAGAGTTTACAGGCAAATGAAGTAAATGACAGATTAAAAGTTTTTAAAGAGTTAACACAATTTGAAATTAAATTAGCATAAACTTATTTCCGCGCTTGCGCGGATTTTTTTATTTTTAAAAACAAATGACCAAACTATGAGCGACGCTATTAAACACGAATGTGGAATTGCCTTAGTAAGATTAAAGAAACCCCTACAGTTTTACAAAGATAAATATGGTTCTGCATTTTATGGAATTAATAAAATGTATTTACTAATGGAGAAACAGCACAATAGAGGTCAAGATGGTGCTGGATTTGCAAGTGTAAAATTTAATGTTTCTCCAGGAACAAGATATATTAGTAGAGTAAGGTCTAATAAATCACAACCTATACAAGATATATTTGCTCAAATAAATGAGCGTTTGAATGGGGTTTTAGAAAAAAATAAGAATAAATTAAATGATGTAGCATGGCAAGAGGAGAACTTACCCTATTTAGGGAATCTATTTCTTGGGCATGTTCGTTATGGTACTTTTGGGAAAAATAGTATCGAAAGTGTTCATCCTTTTCTTCGCCAAAGCAATTGGAAGCATCAAAATTTAATTGTTGCAGGGAATTTTAACATGACCAATTCTAGACAGTTGCTAGAGGAATTAGTTGAATTAGGCCAACATCCAAAAGAGTTTACAGATACAGTGACCGTTATGGAAAAAATAGGTCATTTTTTAGAGGAAGAAGTTGCTAAACTATATAATGAAGCAAAGGAAAAAGGATTCAATAAAAAAGATGCATCACCCTTTATTGAAGAAAACTTAGACTTACAAAATGTTTTAAAAAGATCTTCAAAAAATTGGGATGGTGGTTATGCCATGGCAGGGTTAGTTGGTCATGGTGATGCCTTTGTGTTAAGAGATCCAAATGGAATTAGACCTACCTATTTTTATGAAGATGAAGAGGTTGTAGTTGTTGCTTCAGAAAGACCAGTAATTCAGACAGTATTTAATGTGTCTATTAAAGATGTTAAAGAATTAAAAAGGGGGCATGCACTTATCATTAAAAAAAATGGAGTTACAGCTGTAAAAAAAGTATTGGATTCTAGAGAAAAAAAATCATGTTCATTTGAGCGTATATATTTTTCTCGAGGAAGTGATTCGTTTATCTATCAAGAACGTAAAAATTTAGGAAAACTTGTATTTCCTCAAATATTGAAATCTATTGATAATGATATTTCTAATAGCGTCTTTTCATTTATTCCAAATACTGCAGAAACTTCTTTTTATGGAATGACAGAAGCTGCAGAAGATTTTTTAAATGATCAAAAAACTGCAAAAATATTATCAGGAGGTAAATCTTTGTCAGCTCAGAAAGTAACTGAAATTTTATCAGAAAGACCCCGTTTTGAGAAAATTGCAATTAAAGATGCTAAACTGAGAACTTTCATTGCAGACGACAGTAGTAGAGATGATTTAGTAGCTCATGTATACGATGTAACCTATGGCGTTGTTAAACCTACCGATAATTTAGTTATTATTGATGACAGTATTGTTAGAGGAACCACTTTAAAGAAAAGCATCATTAAGATTTTGGATAGATTAAACCCTAAAAAAATTGTGGTGGTGTCTTCAGCTCCTCAGATTCGTTATCCTGATTGTTATGGAATTGATATGGCTAGAATAGAAGATTTTATTGCTTTTAAGGCAGCCTTAGAATTATTAAAAGAAACAAATCAATATCATATAGTAGATACTATATACAAAAAGGCAATTGATCAGCGGGAAAAAGTAGATGCTGAAATTATTAATTATGTGAAGGAGGTCTACAGTCCATTTACTTCGGAACAAGTGTCTAAAAAGATCGCACAAATGCTAAAAACTGATGATATTAATGCTGAAGTTGAGGTGATTTATCAGTCAGTTGATAATTTACATAAAGCATGTCCTGATAATTTGGGGGATTGGTATTTTACAGGAGATTATCCCACAGATGGAGGTCATAGGGTGGTAAACGAGGCTTTCATTAATTTTTATGAGGGGAATAAAAAAAGAGCTTATTAAAAGTGTTTTGATTTATATCAAATAATCGATTATATTTGAGAAAATCAAAACAAAATTGTTATGTTCATACCCACAATTACATTTATAGCTGTCATAGTTCTTGTACTATTGATGCTTATTTCATTCTACAATAGGCTTGTAAAACTTCGTAACAATAGAGAAAATGCTTTTGCAGATATCGATGTGCAATTAAAACAACGACATGATTTAATTCCACAATTGGTAGACACTGTAAAAGGATACATGAAACACGAAGAAAAAGTATTAACTAATATTACTGCTGCTAGAGCAGGTGCTTTAAATGCATCTACCATTAATGAAAAAATAGCCGCTGAAAATCAACTCTCTACTGCATTAAGTGGTTTAAATATTGCTGTTGAAGCATATCCTGATTTGAAAGCTAGCAGCAATTTTACTCAACTTCAAGAGGAAATCTCTGATGTGGAAAATAAGTTGTCTGCAGTTAGAAGGTTCTTTAATTCTGCAACAAAGGAATACAACAACGCTGTTGAGACTTTTCCTTCAAATATAATTGCTGGAATGTTCTCATTTAAAAAAGAATCAATGTTTGATGTTGGTACTATAGAAAGAGAAGCACTAGACAAAGCACCCAAGGTTAGTTTTTAATCTATGAAATATATTGGGTTACAATCTCAGATAAGCAGTAATAATAGAAAGTCTATTCTTTTGCTTATCGCTTTTCCCTTACTTCTACTTGGATTGGTGTGGCTCTTCTTTTTTGCAATAAATATTTTTTTGTCTGATGAAATAGTTTCATTTAATATAGATACAGTTCATAGTGGTTTCCTTTATTCAGTTCCTTACGTAACCATTGGTGTGATGATATGGTTTTTAATTGCCTGGTTATCACACTCTTCAATGATTCGAAGAGCAACAGGCTCTAAACCATTAGTGAGAAAAGAAAATAAAAGAGTTTATAACCTGACAGAAAATCTTTGTATTTCTAGAGGATTAAAAATGCCCAAAATATATATTATTGAAGATGATTCTTTAAATGCTTTTGCAAGTGGATTAAGTGATAAAACATTTGCGGTGTCATTATCTAGAGGAATTATCAATAAATTAGAAGATGATGAATTAGAGGCTGTAATTGCTCATGAATTAACACATATTATTAATCGTGATGTTCGTTTACTAATTGTTTCTATAATTTTTGTAGGGATTTTTGCCTTTATTACCGAGATGGCTTTTAGAAGTCTTCGTTTTGCTGGAAGAGGAAGAGGAAAAAAAGAAGGCGGTGCTTTAGCAATTGTCTTAATAGTTGTGGCACTAGGAATTATAGGAATGATTTTGTCTTCTTTTTTCCGATTTGCCTTGTCGAGAAAGAGAGAATATTTAGCAGACGCTGGAGCTGCTGAAATGACAAAAAACCCACTAGCTTTGGCAAATGCATTAAAGAAAATTTCAAAAGATCCGTGGATAGAGGCAGTAAAAAGAGATGATGTGGCTCAGATGTTTATTGATCACCCCACAAAAAAGAAGGATAGAAAATCAATAGGGGCTTTTTTTAACGGAATTTTTGCTACACATCCTCCAATTAAAGAACGCATTCAGGTCTTAGAACAATTTTAAAAAAAAAGCATCCATTATGGGATGCTTTTTTTATTTTTCTATACTCTAAAAGAGATACCTAAAAGGCATAATTATTTATTAGCGGCATATCTGCTGGCTACTTCGTTCCAGTTAATCACATTGAAGAAGGCTTCAATATAGTCTGGACGTCTGTTTTGATAATTTAAGTAGTATGCATGTTCCCAAACATCTATACCTAAAATAGGTGTTCCATTACAGCTTACCCCTGGCATTAATGGGTTGTCTTGGTTTGGAGTAGAACACACTTCTACTTTCCCACCGGGAAGTACACATAACCAGGCCCACCCGGAACCAAATTGGGTTGCTGCTGCTTTTGAAAAAGCATCTTTAAAAGTTTCAAAAGAACCAAATTCAGCCATGATAGCATCTTTTAAGTCTCCAGATAATTCTCCAGTATTATTTGGATTCATTACAGACCAAAATAAAGAATGATTGTAAAAACCTCCTCCGTTATTTCTAACTGCTCCATTGCTCATATCTAAGTTTGTTAGAATTTCTTCTATAGAGTTTCCTTCTAAATCAGACCCAGCAATTGCGGCGTTTAGTTTTGTTGTATAACCGTTGTGATGTTTACTATGGTGTATTTCCATTGTTCTTGCATCTATGTTAGGTTCTAATGCATCATATGCGTAACCTAATTCTGGTAATTCAAAAGCCATATATTTTTATTTTTATGTTGTTGCTTATTAATAATGAGCAAATTTAACTATTAATAATGATGCAAACAAGAACTTCACTTTTTGATAATTGATAGTGCCATAAGAAAATATTATTTAGCAGCGAACATAAATTCCTCGGCTTTATTAACCATGTTTTTACTTCCACAAATAAAGGGTACTCTTTGATGAAGTTCAGTGGGCTCTATATCCATAATTCTTGTAAAACCGTCACTAGCTTTTCCATTCGCTTGTTCAGCTAAAAAAGCCATAGGATTACATTCATACAATAATCTAAGTTTACCATTAGAGTTTTTAGAACTTTTAGGATACATATAAATCCCTCCTTTAATCATATTTCTATGAAAATCTGAAACTAAAGATCCAATATATCTGCTAGTATATGGTCTATCTCCTTCCTCTTGTTGACAATATTTTATGTAGTTCTTAATTCCTTGTGGAAAATGAATATAGTTCCCTTCATTAACTGAATAAATGGTGCCATTTTCAGGAAATTTAATATTGGGATGAGATAAATAATAGCTCCCGATTGCTGGATTTAAAGTAAATCCATTTACACCATCTCCAGTGGTATAAACAAGCATTGTAGAGGTTCCATAGACTATATAACCAGCAGCTACTTGTTGATTTCCTTTTTGTAAAAAATCCTTTAGTTGAACAGGAGTTCCTACAGGAGTAATTCGCCTGTAAATAGAGAAAATGGTTCCAACAGAAACATTTACATCAATGTTTGATGAGCCATCTAAAGGGTCTATTAAGACTATATATTTATTTTGATGATTTTCATCTTGGCTGTTTATGGTTATAAAATCTTCTTCTTCTTCGCTTGCTATTCCACAAACAATATTTCTATTAGTTAGTGTTTGTATGAATTTTTCATTTGCATAAACATCAAGTTTTTGTTGATCTTCACCTTGTATATTAGTATCACCTGCAACACCAATAATATCTACTAGTCCTGCTTTATTTACCTCATGATTTACCACCTTGGCAGCTAGACGAATTGAGTTAATTAGTCTAGATAACTCACCAGAAGAATATTTAAATGAGGATTGATTTTCAATAATAAATTCACCTAGGGTTTGATTTTTATTGGCCATGAAAATAGTTTAAATTTGATGCAAAGATGCTTAATTTTTTAACAACTACAACGTTTTCGTAAATCATTTTATTAAGGGATTAAAAAATGTTTTGTCAATTTTTAACAAATACGATAAAAAGGTTTAAAACAGTCAAATTTTTTGAGCCGATATCAAAAAAACTATCTTTGAAAAAAAATTATAAAAAATGAATTTTACACTAAGATTGGCTGAAAAGGAAGACATGGAATCTGTACTCAATTTAATTACGGAACTCGCAGTTTTTGAAAAAGAACCAGATGCAGTTGAAATTACTGTTGATGATTTAGTTCGAGATGGTTTTTCTAACCCACCAAAGTTTAGAGTTTATGTAGCTGAGCAAGAAAATAAAATCATTGGAATTGCATTATTTTATGAACGGTTCTCAACTTGGAAAGGAAAAACTTTGCATTTAGAAGATTTAATCGTTACCAGGAGTAAACAAAAGATAGGAGCAGGAAAAGCGTTATACACTGCGGTTTTAAAATATGCTTATGATCATAATTTTAATAGAGTGGCATGGGAGGTAATTGATTGGAATTCAAATGCTATAGATTTTTATAAAAGTACTGGAGCTACCTATTTAAATAATTGGTCTGTCGTTCAAATGAATAAAGAAAATCTAGAAAAATTTATTCAAGGGAATTAATATGAAGGTTTTTAAATTTGGTGGTGCTTCAATAAATAGTGTAAAAGCTATTAAAAATGTTGCAAGTATTCTTGTTAAAGAGGGTGCAGAGAATTGTCTAGTAGTTATTTCCGCAATGGGTAAAATGACTAATGCTTTTGAAAAAATTATTGACGCTTACATAACGAATAATAAAGAAAAGTTGTTTGAATTTATAGATTTCACAACTGATTATCATATTCAAATTATAAAAAATCTTTTCAGTGAAAATCACGAAATACATCAAAAAGTAACCTTATTATATGGTCAGTTAATTCATTTTTTAACTCAAAATAATTCACATGAATATGATTTTTTATACGATCAAATAGTGTGTTATGGAGAGTTGTTGTCATCAACTATTGTTAGTGATTATTTAAACGAAGTTGGTGTAAATAATACTTGGGAAGACGCAAGAAAGCTCATAATAACAGATACAACTTATAGAGATGCTTCTGTGAATTGGGAGGCCACAGAAAAACGTATTAAAACTAAAGTAGATACTTCAAAAATTACTTTAGTGCAAGGTTTTATAGCAGGAGATTTAAACGGAAATACAACGACTTTAGGAAGAGAAGGTTCTGATTTTACTGCTGGAATTTTTGCCTATTGTTTAGATGCTGAAAGCCTAACCATTTGGAAAGATGTTTTAGGGGTATTAAATGCTGATCCTAGAGAATTCAAAGACACAAAACTACTTGAGCGAATATCATATGAGGAAACAATTGAAATGGCGTTTTATGGTGCCTCAGTTATTCACCCCAAAACAATCAAACCTATTCAAAATAAAAAAATACCTTTGGTCGTAAGATCATTTAATAATCTCAATTCTCAGGGAACCAAGGTTACCAATGAAGTTGATATGCATCCTCATATCCCTTGTTATATAGTTAAAAAAAATCAAGTATTGGTTTCAATAGCTTCATTAGACTTCTCATTTATTGTGGAAGAAAACATCAGTGATATTTTCAAACTTTTTCATAAATATCAATTAAAAGTTAATTTGATACAAAATTCAGCAATTAGTTTTTCTGTTTGTGTAGATAATAATTTAAATCATTTTGATTCTTTTTTCAATGAAATTAAAAATAGGTATAAAGTATCCTTTACAAAAAATGTAGATTTATTTACAGTTAGACATTTTACTGAAAACTCACTAAGTGAAATTTATAATTTGGGAACTTCACTGCTATCACAAATTAATAAAAACACTGCTCAGATTATAATTCAAAAAGAATAAATGCTTTAAATTTTGTTTTTTTAGTTAAGTTTGTTCTTACCTGAGGTTTAATTTATGGAATTAGTAACATCTAAAGAAATTGCTAAAGTAATAGGTACTGATAAGTTTGGTTTTATTGGAACCTTTATGGGCTGGATTTTATTGAGATTACTAAGAATTTCGGAGGTCAATAAAATATACCAAAAACATAAAGACAAAAAAGATTTACTTTTTTTAAATGGGATTTTAGAAGAATTTCAAATTGAGTTTGAAATTCCTGAGGAGGATTTAAAAAGAATTCCTAAAAACGGACCTTTTATTACAGTATCCAACCATCCTTTGGGAGGAATTGATGGAATTCTTTTATTAAAATTATTGATAGAACATAGACCAGACTATAAAATAATTGCAAATTTTCTTTTGCACAGAATTGATCCTTTGAAGCCTTATGTGATGCCTGTAAATCCATTTGAAAATCACAAGGATGCCAAATCTAGCATTCTTGGATTAAAAAATTCACTTCAACATTTAAAAGATGGGTACCCATTAGGAATCTTTCCTGCAGGAGAGGTTTCTACCTACAGAGATGGAAAATTAATGGTAGACAAGCCCTGGGAAATAGGAGCCGTAAAGTTAATTAAGAAAGCAGAGGTTCCAGTAATACCTATTTATTTTCACGCCAAAAACAGCAAGCTTTTTTATATCCTTTCAAAAATTAGTGACACCCTCAGAACAGCTAAGTTACCTTCAGAATTATTATCTCAAAAAAATAGAATTATAAAGGTTAGAATAGGGAAGCCAATATCGGTTAAAGATCAATTAGAATTTAATGATGTGAATTCTTTTTATGAATATTTAAGAAAGAAAACCTATATGTTAGCAAATCCTTTTGTTAAAAATCCACAAAATATTCTTTCATCTCAAAATTTAAAAATTACAATACCTCCCAAAAAAATAACTTCTCAGAAAAGTACTTATGGTTTTATTAAAGAAGTTGCTTCATTAAGAAAAAAAGGGAAAAGACTTTTGGAAAGTAAAAATTATGAGGTGTTTTTTGCATCGGCCAAAGAAATTCCAAATCTTTTACATGAAATAGGTAGGCTCAGAGAAATTACTTTCAGAGATATTGGAGAAGGAACAAACAAGGCTATTGATTTGGATAAATTTGACAAGTATTACCATCATTTATTTCTGTGGGACAGAGAAGCTAAGATATTAGTAGGTGCTTATAGAATGGGCCTTGGTAAAAATATTTTTCAAAAATATGGTATTTCAGGATTTTATATTCAAACATTATTTCGTTTGGAACCTGAATTGCATGGAATGATGGAGCGAACAATAGAAATGGGAAGAGCTTTTATCATAAAAGAGTATCAACAAAAACCGATGCCACTTTTTCTTCTATGGAAAGGTATTGTTCATGTAACTTTGAGGTATCCAGAGTATAAATATTTAATGGGAGGGGTTAGTATTAGTAATCAATTTTCTGATTTTTCAAAATCGTTAATGATAGAATTTATGAAATCTCATTATTATGATCCATACATAGCTCAGTATATTCAACCTAAAAAAGAATTTAAAGTTAAATTAAAAGATGCAGATAAAGATTTTGTTTTTGATGCTGCTAAAGCAGATATGCAAAAATTTGATAAAGTAATAGATGAAATAGAGCCTGGAGCTCTCAGAATCCCGGTACTGATAAAAAAATATGTAAAACAAAATGCGAGATTGGTTGCTTTTAATGTAGATCCAAAATTTAATAATGCTGTTGACGGGCTTATGTACATTAAAGTTTCAGACATTCCAGAAAGTACAGTTAATCCTGTGATGGAAGAATTTCAGGCTGAATTGGAAAGAAAATCAACTGAAGAAAATTAAAAGTAGCCTACCATAATTAATCTCAATAAAAGTAGGCTGAAATTCAAGTATTTAAACATTGTAAGAATTAAGAAAAAGATGTAGTTTTGCACTCAATTTTTTTAAGAATTATACACGAAAATGGATATTACAAGAGAGAATATTGACGCATTAAATGCACTAGTGAAAGTAGACATAATCGCAGATGATTATCAACCTAAGGTTGATAAAATTTTAGTTGACTATCGAAAAAAAGCAGACATTCCAGGTTTTAGAAAAGGTCATGTACCGATGGGAATGATTAAAAAGCAGTACGAGAAATCAGTTATGATTGATGAAGTAAATAAACTTTTACAAGACTCACTAAACAAATACCTTACTGAAGAAAAATTAGAGATTTTAGGGAATCCTATTCCTAGAATTCAAGAAGATTTCTCCTGGGATACCAAAAGTTTTTCTTTTGAATTTGAATTAGGTTTAGTGCCTCAATTTGAAGTGAATTTAACTTCCAAAAAGAAAATAACTCAATATGTAATTAATGCAGATAAATCTTTGATTGATAAAGAGGTGGAAAATTTACAATCCCGTTATGGGAAAATGTCTGCAGTAGCTATCATTAGTGAAAAAACAAATGTTACAGGTACTTTTGTTAATGAGGAAAAAAATATTGAAAATAAGTCTACTATTAATTTATCTGATGTAAAAGGAAAAGCAAATTTAAAAAAGTTTGTAGGCTCTAAAGTTGGTGATGTTATTGAATTAAAAACAAAAGGCTTGTTTTCTGAGGAATCTAAACTAATGGGAGCACTTGGTCTTACTAAAGATGAAATAGATGGTTTAAACATTAAAGTTTTATTTACAATAGAAGAGACTACTGAAATTGAATTGGCAGACTTAGATCAAGAGTTATTTGATAAATTATTTACTGATGGAAGCGTAAAGTCTGTAACTGAGCTTAGAAATAAGATAAAAGAAGATGCTGAAAAACAATTTCAACAACAAGCAGATCAACAATTATTAAATTCAGTCACTGAATTTTTAATAGATAATACAAGTTTTGATTTACCATCAGAATTTTTACAAAAGTGGTTGGCTACAGCAGGTGAAAAACAATTAACCCCAGAGCAAGCAACTGAAGAGTACAATAAATCAGAAAAAGGGTTGCGTTATCAATTAATCCAAGAGAAAATATTAAAAGACAATGATATAAAATTGGATTATGAGGAATTAAAAGACTATGCTAAAGGATTTATAAAAACTCAGATGGCACAGTTTGGAAATATGAATCCAGAAGAGACTGAATTAGATGATATTGCCAATAGAATTTTAGGGAATCAAGAAGAAGCAAAAAAACTCCAAGATCAATTATTAAGTCAAAAATTAATGACTTTTTATAAAGAGAAAATGACTTTTAAAACTAAAAAAGTTAATTATGAAGGCTTTATAAAAGAAGTCTACAAATAATATTTAATTTATATCAACCAAAAAAACTTCTCTAAGAGAAGTTTTTTTTGCTTAGTAGAGTTTTAAAAATTATTCACTAATAGTTACTATCTTTACAAGTATAATATTTTAAAAAAATAAATCAATGGATTACGGAAGAGAATTCGAAAAATATGCAACTAAACATCGAGGAATTAGTAGTACATATTACAATCAGTTAATTACAAATATGACTCCTAATATTATAGAAGAACGCCAATTAAATGCTGTTGCAATGGATGTGTTTTCTCGTTTAATGATGGATAGAATTATCTTTTTAGGTACAGGTATCAATGATCAAGTAGCAAATATTATTCAAGCACAGTTATTATTCTTAGAAAGTGTAGATTCTTCAAAAGATATTTCTATATATATTAATTCACCAGGTGGTGGAGTGTATGCAGGATTAGGGATTTATGACACTATGCAATTTATAAAACCAGATGTTGCAACAATTTGTACAGGAATGGCAGCCTCAATGGGTGCGGTTTTGATGTGTGCAGGAGAAAAAGGAAAACGTTCAGCACTTCCTCACTCTAGAGTAATGATTCATCAACCACTAGGAGGGGCTCAAGGACAGGCATCAGATATCGAAATCACTGCTCGTGAAATCATGAAATTAAAAGATGAATTGTATCAAATAATTGCGAAACATTCTGGACAAACAGTAAAGAAAGTACACGATGATTCTGATCGTGACTATTGGATGAAGGCAGAAGAGGCGAAAGCTTATGGTATGATTGACGAAGTTTTAGTAAGAAAGTAACTACTATAAATTTAATAGTATTGCACTAATGGCAAAGGAAGAAAATTTAGAATGCTCATTTTGTGGGCGAAAGAAATCTGAGACAGATTTATTAATAGCTGGAATGGATGCGCATATTTGTGATAAATGTATCGAACAAGCACATGGTATAGTTGAGGAAGAAATTTCAGAAGCTTCATCAGGAGTTTTAGCAAAAGAAATTATTCTTAAAAAACCCAAAGAAATTAAATCTTTTTTAGATCAATATGTTATTGGGCAAAATGAAACAAAAAAGGCAATGTCAGTTGCGGTCTATAACCATTACAAAAGACTTACTCAGACAAATGATGAAAACGAGGTTGAGATAGAAAAAAGTAATATTGTTCTTGTTGGTGAAACTGGAACAGGAAAAACTTTAATAGCCCGTAGTATTGCTAAAATGTTAAATGTTCCTTTTTCCATAGTAGATGCTACTGTATTAACTCAAGCTGGTTATGTAGGTGAAGACGTAGAGAGTATTTTAAGTAGATTGTTACAAGCTGCAGATTACGATGTGGCTAAAGCACAAAAAGGAATCGTATTTATTGATGAAATTGATAAAATTGCTAGGAAAGGAGATAATCCTTCAATTACAAGAGATGTCTCTGGAGAAGGGGTTCAACAAGCATTATTAAAGTTGCTAGAGGGCTCTGTTGTTAATGTAGCTCCTAAAGGAGGAAGAAAGCATCCTGAACAAAAATTTATAGAAATTAATACAAAAGATATTTTATTTATTGCGGGTGGTGCCTTCTCTGGAATTGATAAAATGATAAGTAAAAGATTAAATATGCAGGCAGTTGGTTTTGGCGCATCAATAGAAGAGGATAAAATTGATGAGGAAAATTTACTGCAATATATTATTCCATCAGATCTTAAATCATTTGGATTAATTCCTGAAATTATAGGGAGGTTGCCAGTTTTAAGTTACATGAATCCTTTGGATGCAAAAATCTTAAGATCAATTTTAACAGAACCTAAGAACTCAATTATTAAACAATACCAAAAACTCTTCTCAATGGACGATGTAGATTTTACTGTTGAAGAAGGTGCTTTAAATTATATTGTAGAAAAAGCTGTTGAATATAAATTAGGTGCTAGAGGATTACGTTCGCTTTGTGAGGCTATTCTTACAGATGCTATGTTTGAATTGCCAAGTTCTGATGAAAAAAAACTGGTGGTAACAAAAGATTATGCAGAAGAAAAAATGACAAAAACTACTCTAAAAAAATTAAGAGCAGCCTCATAATTATTGGAAATAAAAATATAATTACCTCACTAATTTAAATTGGTGAGGTTTTTTAATTTTCAAATCATTCAAAATTTCTAATTACTATATTTGTTTTAACTTTTTCAAGTCTATTTTAAATGATATCTAGAAGTACCATCGATCGAGTTTTTGAAACTGCCCGTGTAGAGGAGGTAATCGGTGAGTTTGTTCAATTAAAAAAAGCAGGAAGTAATTTTAAAGGATTAAGCCCTTTTACAGATGAAAAATCTCCTTCTTTTATGGTATCTCCAGTGAAACAAATATGGAAAGATTTTAGTACTGGAAAAGGGGGTAATGCAGTTTCATTTTTAATGGAACATGAACATTATTCTTACCCTGAAGCCATTAAGTTTCTCGCCAAGAAATACAATATAGAAATTGAGGAGACTGTTCAGTCAGATCAAGAAAAAGAGCAAATGAATGAGCGAGAAAGTATGTTCTTGGTTTCAAATTTTGCTAAAGAATATTTTCACGATATTTTAATGAATTCTACACAAGGAAAAGCAATAGGGTTATCTTATTTTAAGGAAAGAGGTTTTAGTGAAGATACGATCAAAAAATTTGATTTAGGATATTGTTTAGATACTTGGGATTCTTTTACCAATGAGGCATTAAAAAAAGGCTATGATATAAAATATTTGGCTAGTACTGGGGTTACTATTGTAAGAGAAAATAAACAATTTGATCGTTTTAAGGGGCGTGTAATGTTTCCAATTCACAGTATGTCTGGTAGAATTTTAGGTTTTGGAGGAAGAACTCTATCAAGTGATAAAAAAACTGCTAAATATGTGAATTCCCCTGAGAGTGATATTTATCATAAAAGTAAAATCCTTTATGGAATCTATCAAGCCAAAAAGGAAATTGCGAAACAAGATAATTGTTATTTGGTAGAGGGATACACAGATGTAATTTCTTTTTATCAATCAGGGATTGAAAATGTAGTAGCGTCATCAGGAACTGCATTAACCTCTGATCAGATTAGATTAGTTCATAGACTAACTAAAAACATTACTGTCTTATTTGATGGTGATGCTGCTGGAATTAGAGCATCATTACGAGGGATAGATTTAATCCTTGAGCAAGGAATGAATGTGAAAGTTGTTACTTTTCCAGATGGAGATGACCCTGATAGTTTTGCTAAAAAAAATTCTGAAGCTTCTTTAAGAGAATATTTAGATGAATCTTCACAAGACTTTATTAATTTTAAAGTATCACTTTTAATGAAAGACACGAATAATGATCCTGTAAAAAAGGCAGGTTTAATTCGTGATATTGTTACTAGTATTTCTAAAATTCCAGATAGTATTCAACGAGAAGTTTATGTGCAAGAATGTTCACGTATTATGGAAATCTCAGAACGAGTTTTATTTAGTGAATTAGCACAATTAATTTCAAAAAACACTAAAGATTTTAAAAAAAATCAGCAAAAAGAAAAACAATCTTTTGAGGTTGTTAAAAAGCAAACTGAACAATTAAAAGAGGTAAATTCTTTGTTTATCTTGGAAAAAGAAATTATTAGAATTTTATTATTATTTGGAAATCAGGAAACAGATTTTGTTGATTTTATTGAAGTTGAAGATGAGGATGGAGTAGTACGTTTAGAAAAAGAAAAATATACAAACCAGGTTTGCAAAGAATTATATTTAAATCTTCAAGATGATGAAATAGAGTTTTCAAATGAAATTTTCCAAAGTATTTATTATGAAATGATTCATCAATTAAATCAAAAGGATAAGATTGAAATGGAAACATTTATAAATCATTCAAATCCTAATATATCCTCTATTGTAACTTCAATTTTAATGGATGATGAAAAATATACACTAAGTGATTGGAAGCGGAAAAATATTTTTGTAACTGAATCGTTAGAAGTATTATCTAAGTTAGTAACTGATGCAATTTTAAATTTAAGAAGAATTCTTATCGATAAAAAAATACAGCAACTTATCAACCCCAATGAAGGGCAAACTGCTGAGAATATTGACTTAGAAATGATTCAAAACTATACTGAATTAAAAAAGCGATTGTATAATAAATTAATGAGAGTAGTTTAGTAGTTTATTTGTAAAAATTTAACATTAAATTTTAAAACCCTCTGCAATTTTTTTTACTTTTATTAAGTATAAATATTTTATTAAAACCCCTTGAATGAAAAAACTAAACCTCCTAATGAAATCCTTTTTTTTAGTTATTTTAACTCCCTTTGAAATATCAAAAGGTCAAAGACGCAGAAAGCTGTTAAAAGCAAAAAAAATATTAAATTCTGCTAAACTATTTTAATTTTTCTGGAATCATACAAACTGGTATTGGATCCATTTTATGTTTATTAGCCTTATTTAACTTAAGATAGGTTTTATAAACTTCTTTTTTTCTTCCATGAAATTCTTCTGTCGTTCTTCCCATTTCTTGAGCATTCATAGCCCATTCTAACTCGTCATAACTAGCACCCAATTGATCTTCATCAGTTCGGTCATCTCCCCATAAACCATCAGTAGGAGGGGCTTCTTGAATTTCATTATTTATTTCTAAAAAACTAGCAATTGCATATACTTCAGATTTCATTAAATCTGCTATTGGACTTAAATCTACACCTCCATCACCATATTTTGTGTAAAACCCTACACCAAAATCTTCAACCTTATTTCCTGTTCCTGCAACCAATAAGTTCTTTAAACCCGCAAAATAATATAAACTAGTCATTCGTAATCTTGCTCTAGTATTGGCTAAACTCATAAAACGATCCTCTTCATTATCTACTTTTGGCACAGCTTCCTTTAAGCTACTAAAAACAGGTGTTAAATTTACAAGTGTTGAACTTACATTCTTAAAATGATCTTTAAGGAAAGAAATATGACGAGTTGCTCTATTCACTTGATTTTTTTCTTGATGAATAGGCATTTCTAGGCATAATGTTGGTAAACCAGTTTTGGCACACAATGTGGATGTTACAGCTGAATCTATACCTCCAGAAACCCCAACTACAAATCCTTTAACTCCTGCATTAGATGCATACTCTTTTAACCATGATATAATATATTGAGTAACTTTTTCAACTTGCATAGAAAACTATTTTAGTATTTTTGACAATCTTAAGATGTAGTAAAGATACAAAGCATATGCGAAATTATTTCTTATTTTTCTTTCTTCTATTATTTTTAAATTCTTGTCAAAAAGAGGCCAAAAATAATATTGATACTTCATTTATTGAAGTAGAATTTACGATTAATCGATTTGAACAAGATTTTTATAACCATAAGGGTGAAAACCTTCAAGAACTTAAAAAAAAATATCCATTACTTTTCCCTGAGAATACTCCCGATAGCATTTGGATTGCTAAAATTAACGATACTGATGAACAAGAGCTATTTAAGGAAACTCAAAAATTATTTTCTTCAATTTCTGACATTGAATCTGAATTGGAATCATTATTTCAATACATCACTTATTATAACCCAATGTTTAATCCTCCAGATATTATTACAGGTTTAAGTAATATTGATTATGATTATAGAGTTATTTATAATCAACGATTGGTATTTATATCTCTGGATGTATATCTTGGCAGCAACCATCCATTTTATGGAGATTTTCCTGTCTATATCAAGCAAAATAATATTCGTGAAAGAATTATTGTTGATGTTGCTAATGCTATTATAGATTCTCAAATTAAACCAGTAACTAATAGATCTTTCCTAGCAAAAATGATTCATGAAGGGAAAAAATTATATCTGCTTGATCTGTATTTACCTTTTAAATCTGATGCAATACGATTGGGATTCACTAAACAAAAATATGATTGGTCAATTACAAATGAAGAGCAAGTTTGGAAATACTTTATAGAAAATAATTTATTGTATAGCACTGAGACAAAATTGAATAAAAGATTTTTAGAAGCTGCTCCTTTTTCAAAATTTTATTTAAGTGAAGATAAAAATTCTCCGGGGAGAATTGGACAGTGGATTGGGCTACAAATTATCCGTTCATTTATGGATAATAATGATGTATCTTTGTCCGATTTATTGATAAAAAATGAGGAGGAGATTTTTAAAAACTCTAAATACAAACCAAGAAAATAATGGCTGTAGTACACACTTCTAAAATTGAATTTACTGTTGAGTTAGACGAAAATAAAATTCCTGAAAATATAAGCTGGTCAGCTCAGGATGGAGGAATTGAAAATGAATCTTCTAAGGCAATTATGTTGTCTGTTTGGGATCACAAAAAAAAGGACACCTTACGGATGGATCTTTGGACTAAAGATATGCCTGTTGATGAAATGAAACAGTTTTTTCATCAAACCTTAGTCTCTATGGCTGCTAGTTTTGAGCGTGCAACAGATGATCAAAAAATGGCTGCAACCATGGGAGATTTCTGTGATTATTTTGCTGAAAAACTTGAGTTAAAGAAATAACACCTTTATGGTTCTTACAAATCTAGGTTGAGATTGTAGAATCATGTTGGTTGATTATTCTTAAAATTTGTTTATAGTCTTCAAGGTTGTTTACAAAATCTAAACCAGATACGTCTATAATTAGCGTATTAAGGTCTTGTTCTGTTTTAATAAAACCACTGTACCCATCATGAATTTTTTGTAAATAACTTGCCTCTATATTTTGTTCATAGTCTCGTCCTCTTTTTTTAATATTATCTAAAAGACGATTTGTATTTTGATACAAGTAAATGTATAAATCTGGTTTTGAAATCTCTCTGTACATAATGTCAAATATTTTTCTATACAAAGCATATTCTTCTTTCTGTAATGTTACTTGAGCAAAAATTAATGATTTGAAAATGTAATAATCAGAGACAATAAGGTTTTTGAATAAATCAAATTGAGCTAGATCATCAATTAGTTGTTGATATCTATCTGCCAAAAAACTCATTTCTAAAGGAAAAGCAAATCGTTCTTTGTCATTATAAAATTTTGGAAGAAATGCGTTATCTGCAAAACGTTCTAGGACAACTTTGGCATTAAATTCATCACTCATTAATTTAGCTAATGATGTTTTTCCAGCCCCAATATTTCCCTCAATCGCGATGTAGTTATATTTTTCGGTCAAAGGAATCGGTCTTATCAATTTAGCGTCTATTTTTTCAATTAATGAGGAGTCATTACAACTACTTAGACAATTGTAAAGTTGTTTTTTCTCTATGGGGTGAAATGTGTTTTTTGCAATTTCAACTAAAGGAACTAATACAAAATTTCTCTCTAACATTCTAGGATGAGGAATTACGACTTCTTTTGAAAATATGATCTCGTTATCAAATAATAAAATATCAATATCTATTTTCCTATCAGAATATTTTTTTGTTTTTCTTCTCTTCCTGCCAAGATTTTTTTCTATTATTAGAAGCTTTTCCAGTAAAGTTTCAGGCTGAAGGTATGTTGAAATACCAATACATATATTATAAAAATCTTCCCCTTCATATCCCCAAGAACTAGTTTTGTATACAGAAGATATTTTTTGAATGGAACCAATATTTTCAGCAATTTCATGGATTGCTTTCTGTAAATTTTTCAATTTATCTCCTTGATTAGAACCTAGAGATAGATATGTAAGACGTTGTATTTTCATTTTGATTTACAAAGGAACTAAATTAATTGATTTAGGTTGTATGTAAACAAAAAAATCGCCAAAAAAACTTTTGGCGATTTTAAATTTATTAAAAAAAAAGATTTATTCGTCTTTCTTATTTTCATCTTTAGACTTTCGATCATCTCGAGGTCTTCGATCATCTCTGCGATTATCTCGTCCACGATTATCTCTACTTCCTCTTTGATCACGTCCACGAGAGTTATCTCTTGGTGGTCTTTCTACAAATCCTTCAGGTTTTGGTAAAATAGCTTTTCTAGAAACTTTTTCCTTTCTTGTTCTAGGATCTAAACCAAAGTATTTTACATCAAGAATATCACCCATTTTTACAACATCGGTAACATTATTTGTTCGTTCCCAAGCTAACTCACTTACGTGAAGTAGAACTTCATTCCCTGGGGCTTCGGTATATTCAACAACAGCACCAAAATCTAAAATTTTAATAACTTTTACCTCATATACAGAACCTTTTTCAGGTTTAAACATCATAGACTCTATTCTTGAAATCACAGTTTCAATACCTTCAGGTTTTGTTCCTAAAATTTCAATAATACCCTCCTCGGTAACAGGGTCTTCTGTAATTACAATAGTAGTTTCAGTTTCTTTTTGTAATTCCTGAATATGTTTCCCTCCTGGACCTATAAATGCACCAATTAGTTCATTAGGGATCCTTCTGTTAATCATTTTTGGAGCATGAGCTTTAACTTCTTCGTTGGCTGTAGCAATAGTGTCTGTAATCTTCTCTAAAATATGTAAACGACCGTCACGTGCTTGTTTTAGTGCATTTACTAAAATCTCATAAGGCAGTCCTTTAATTTTAATATCCATTTGACATGCAGTAATTCCTTCAGAAGTTCCTGTAACTTTAAAATCCATATCACCTAGGTGATCTTCATCTCCTAAAATATCAGACAATACTGCATAACGATCACCATCAGAAATTAATCCCATAGCAATACCAGATACAGGTCTTGTCATTTGAACCCCTGCATCCATTAATGCCATTGTACCTGCACAAACTGTTGCCATGGAAGATGAACCGTTAGATTCTAATACTTCAGACACAACTCTTACAGTGTAAGGGCAATCTTCAGGAATCATTCCTTTTAAACCACGTTGTGCTAAATTACCATGACCAACCTCTCTTCTGGAAGTACCTCTTAATGGTCTTGCCTCACCGGTACAAAAAGGAGGGAAATTGTAGTGTAAATAAAATTTCTCCTCACCTTCGTAGGATGGCATATCTATTTTATTCGCATCTCTAGAGGTTCCTAGAGTTACTGTGGCAAGTGCTTGAGTTTCCCCTCTAGTAAATATAGAAGAACCGTGAACAGATGGTAAATAATCTACCTCAGACCAAATAGGTCTAATCTCATCAGTTTTACGTCCATCAAGACGAATTCCTTCAGCTAAGGTTAATTCTCTTACAGCCTCTTTTTCAGCTTTACTGTAATACCCGCCAACTAAATGACCAAATTCGGTCATTTCTTCTTCGGTAAAAGATGCTTTTACTTCTTCCTTAACTTCAGAAAATGCAGCACCTCGCTCAGCTTTAGATGTTCCTTTTTTAGCTATTGCATAACATTTATCGTATGCTAATTCGTATATTCTTTTTTCTAATTCTTCGTTATGTTCAGCGGTTTCGTATTCGCGAACTTCTTTCTTCCCAAAAGCTTCTGCTAAACGAATTTGAGCATCAATTTGAATTTTTATGGATTCGTGAGCAAATTTAATTGCCTCTGCCATTTCTTCTTCTGAAATTTCATCCATTTCACCCTCAACCATCATTACAGAATCCGCAGAAGCACCAATCATCATATCTATATCAGATTCCGCTAATTGCGCTCTACTGGGGTTAATAACAAATTCTCCATTTACTCTTGCAACACGAGCTTCAGAAATTGGGCATTCAAAAGGAAAATCACTCAATTGAATCGCTGCCGATGCTGCTAAACCTGCTAATGCATCAGGCATAACGTCTTCATCATGAGACATTAATTGAATCATTACTTGAACTTCTGAATGGTAGTCTTTTGGAAATAATGGACGTAAAACACGGTCTACTAGACGCATTGTTAACACTTCACCATCACTTGGTCTAGCTTCTCTCTTAAAAAATCCACCGGGATATCGACCTGCTGCTGCAAATTTTTCTCTGTAGTCTACAGTTAATGGTAAAAAATCTACAGGACTCTGCTTGTAGTTAGATACAACTGTACATAACAACATTGCTTTTCCCATTTGAACAACAACTGAACCGTGAGCTTGTTTTGCTAATTTTCCGGTTTCTAACGAGATGGTTCTTCCATCTCCTAGGTCTATGACCTCTCTAAATACTTTTGGAATCATACTTTAATAATTCGTTCTTAATTAAACTTTTTTCTTTGTGTGTGTTGTTGTGTGTTGTTGTAGTCCAATGGAAGTAAAATTAAAAGAGGTAGCATATGCTACCTCTTTTGTGTAGGTATTATTTTCTAATTCCTAACTCTTTGATAATTGCACGATATCTTGAGATATCTTTTTTCTTCAAGTAATCTAAAAGACTTCTTCGCTTTCCAACCATTTTTACTAGAGAACGCTCTGTATTAAAATCTTTACGATTTTGTTTTAAGTGTCCTGTTAAATGATTGATTCTGTGCGTGAATAATGCAATTTGTCCTTCTGCTGAACCAGTATTAGTTTTACTATTACCGTGTTTTTCGAAGATTGATTCTTTTACTTCTTTTGTCAAATACATGCCAATATTATTTAAATGATTTTTATGTACATCAGTGATTTTTTCACTGACGTGGCAAATGTACAATTATTTTATATGTTAACCTATAAATTTTATGCCTATAAAAAAAGACAAATATAAAGGATAACTTATTACAGTTGAGAAGGTTGAATAAGGTTACTAGGATAAGATTTTTTTATGCTCTTATGGGCTGGTTTTGTATTAGATCTATATATAGATTAATTTGTTTCTTTAAATTTTTTCTTTCATAAATACCATCAAGAAATCCATGTTCTAATACAAACTCCGAGCGTTGAAAACCTTCAGGTAAATCTTTACCAGTAGTATCTCTGACAACTCTTGGTCCAGCAAATGCGATTAAAGCATTTGGTTCTGCAATATTAATATCTCCTAACATTGCAAATGAAGCAGTGGTTCCTCCTGTAGTTGGATCTGTACATAAAGAAATATAAGGAATTTTTGCTTCTGCAAGTTGTGCAAGTTTAGCAGAGGTTTTTACCAATTGCATTAGAGATAAAGAAGCCTCCATCATTCTAGCACCTCCAGATTTTGAAATCATGAGGAAAGGTAATTTGTTTTTAATTGAATATTCTATAGCTCTAGCAATTTTTTCTCCAACAACACTTCCCATAGACCCTCCAATAAATGAAAAATCCATTGCCGCTATAACAATTTTCTTACCCAAAGATTTACCGACTGCAGTTCTTACGGCATCTTTTAGTTTGGTTTTCTCTTGTGCAGCTTTTAATCGATCTGGATATTTTTTTGTGTCTTCAAATTTAAGAGGATCTTTCGATGTAATTTTAGTATTTAATTCTTTAAATTTATTATCATCAAAAAGCATTTCGAAGTATTCTTTACTGCCAATTTTAACATGATAACCATCTTCTGGACTTACATAAAGGTTGCGTTTTAATTCTTCAGTATCTATTATTTTACCACTAGGCGTTTTGTACCACAAGCCTTTTGGGGTGTCTTTTTTTGCTTCTGTAGGCGTGTTAATTCCTTTTTCTTTTCTTTTAAACCAAGCCATATAATAGTAGTTAGTCGTCTGTTTTTGTTGTTAATTTAAGTAAATGTTGACTCAAACTAAGTTCACAAATTTAATGGAATAATATTTAACTTTCCAATAAAAAAGAAAGTCTGTTTAAATTTTAAACAGACTTTAATAGTTGTGATTTTCATAAACTATAATGTATCTACATTATTTAGATCTTCAAAAGCCTTTTTTAGCCTAGTTTTGAAAGTAATTTCTCCTTCGCGTAACCATTTTCTTGGGTCGTAATGTTTTTTATTCGGTTGGTCTGCGCCATCTGGATTCCCAATTTGACTTGCTAGGTAATCTGCTTTTCCTTGCATATAATCACGAATTCCTTCGGTAAAGGCATATTGCAAATCAGTATCAATATTCATTTTGATAACACCATAACCAATAGATTCTCTAATTTCTTCTAGTGTAGAACCTGATCCTCCGTGAAAAACAAAATCGATTGAATTGTGAGGTAGGTTATATTTTTGAGAAATATATTCTTGTGAGTTTTTCAGAATTTTTGGAGTTAATTTTACGTTCCCAGGTTTATAAACACCGTGAACATTCCCAAAAGCTGCAGCTATTGTAAATTGAGGGCTAACCTTCATTAATTCCTCATAAGCATATGCTACTTCTTCTGGTTGGGTGTATAATTTTGACACATCAACATCTGAATTATCAACGCCATCTTCTTCACCACCTGTAATTCCTAATTCAATTTCTAAAGTCATTCCCATTTTAGACATTCGTGCTAAATAGGTTTTACAAATTTCAATATTTTCTTCTATTGGCTCTTCTGATAAATCAATCATGTGAGAGCTATAAAGAGGTTTTCCAGTTGATTTAAAATGTTCTTCACTAGCCTGTAATAAACCATCAATCCAAGGTAACAACTTTTTAGCACAATGATCTGTATGTAAAATTACAGGAACTCCATATGCCTCCGCTAATAAATGAATGTGCTTTGCACCAGCTACTCCTCCAGCTATTGCTGCTTTTTGGTCTTCATTAGATAAACCTTTTCCAGCATTAAACTGAGCTCCTCCATTAGAGAATTGAATGATAACAGGAGCATTTAATTCTTTTGCTGTTTCTAGTACAGCATTAATAGTATTTGAACCTACAACATTTACAGCGGGTAGAGCAAATGCTTTTTCTTTAGCAAGATTAAAAATAGCTTGAACTTCTTCTCCAGTAGCAACTCCTGGTTTGATATTATGACTCATTTCTCTTATTTTAAATGATTGAAATTTAGGCATCAAAAGTAATCAAAAAATAGCTAGAAGTAGATATTTTAGAAGCATATGAGCTTAAAAATCATCGAAATCGTTGTAGAAAAAAGTAAACTAGTTTAAAAAGGATAATTTATTCCAATATTATATACTGCGTTTGAAAAATTGTAATTTCTAAACCATTTATTGGTCTCAAGATAAGGTTCATGCATTTTAAAACCTAGATCTAACCTAAAGACTAAAAAACTAAAATCATATCTGAGTCCAAAACCAGATCCAACAGCAATATCTTTCATCGAATTAATTCCATTAAATTTTGCTTCTTCCTCAGCAAAAATTGAATTTGTAATGTCCCATATATTCCCTGCATCAACAAATAAAGCCCCCTTCAAACTACCAAACAAATCAAATCGATATTCTGCACTAGTTAAAAATTTTAGACTTCCAATATTATATTCTAATCCAGAATTTCTATTCCCTGGACCTAAGTCATAAGTTTGCCAAGCTCTTATGTCATTTGAACCTCCAGCAAAATAACTTTTAGTAAAAGGTATTGCAGAATTATCGTAGGGAACAATTGCACCAACAAAACTTCTAAAACCAATAACCGAGGCATCATCTATTTCCCAAAACTTTTTATATTCTATGTCAGTTTTAAAATACTGAGCCAAGGGAATATTAAAAATAGTTTTTCTGTTATTGTTATTTTTTTTACTGGACAATAATCCCCCTATATTTCCTGAGTTTGCTACTCTAATCTTAAAAAATGAAAAATTATTATCTCTAAAGTCACTCTGGTTATTGTAAGTATAAGAATACGCAATTGTTGGAATTAAAAAGTCTGATGTTATGATATTATATCGATCTAAAATATTTAAATTATTTCTGTAAGAATCTGGGTTATTAGCAAGAAATCCCTGATCATTAAAAACAGTATTCATAAAGGAAACAGTTTCTTGCTGTCTCTCTAAAATATAATCTGGGTCGTTAAAAAACTCTTTTGCAATAGAATTTAATTTAACGTATTCAGAGTTATAGATGTCAAAGTAATTCCCGATTCTTAAGTTTCGAACATATTGAGTGTTAAAAATATCTAATTGAATTGTTTTTTTTGAATTGTATTGCCATTTGTAACTCATTAATGCTGTTACTGTTTCTCTGTCTAGCCCAATATTTTGCTGAATACTTGTTCCTAATGAAAAGATAGTTTTTGGAGACATTCTTTTTGGAACTAATTTATTGATTCCAAAAGGTGCAACAAAACGAGGGATTTCTAAAGACATATCCGCTCCAATTTCCCATGAATTAAAAAATTGTTCTTCTTTATTTGCATCCTGAGAAGCATTAAAAAATGAGCTTAAAAATGAAAGTTTAAAAATTTCGGCACCTTTAAAGATATTTCTATTCACTATAGAAAATTTTGCAGATACGCCGAGATCTCTGATGTTTGAGTGCGTAAGTTCAGTTTCTAAATCTAAACTATATTTATCTAGTGGTGTCAGTAAAATAGAAACATCTAGTTGATTATTTAAACTATCTACAGGTTCATATTTAATATTGATTACCTTAAAATTTCTTAATGACTTTAGATGTTTCCTTGTTAAGTTCCTCAGGGAGTCAGCATATACATCATTAGGCTTAATAAAAATAGACTCTGATAAAAGTTTAGGGTTGTATTTTATTTTATTGTGAGCTAGAAAAGTAATTCCTTCATAACGAATAGAATCTAAATTAGGATTATCTTTCTCGGAAAATGAATAATCTGTAAAAACTGTCACTTTTCTGATTTTCTGAATCTTGTAGGGTTTTAAAACATAATCTCCATTTGTTTTTAAAATTCTTTTTTTATCAAAAATAACAAGATCAATATTTGTTTTATAATTGTTTGTATTCGCAGTATCAATATTGTAATAGCCTAGATCATTTTCTGTAAAGTGATAAATTCCATTATTTCTAAATAGATTAGTAATTCTTTTGGCTTCCTTAATAAAATTGCTCTCTATAAATTGTTCTCCAGTTTTCAGGTAAGATAATGCCTTCTTTGATTGATATAAAGAGTCTAAAACAGGTGATTTAATTTTTGTTCTTATAGAATCTATATAGGTTGGACGTCCTGTATTGATTATGTAATTTATTTCTCCCCTCTTATTATTTAATAGTTTCTTGTTGGAGTTTACCTCTACTCTAAAATACCCTCTATTTTTGTGGTAAGCTGTTAGATTATTTATGGTTTTTATAATTTTTTTATCATCAATAGTTATTGGAGCCTGACCATTTTTTAAAAACCAATTATTTATACCAATCATACTGTTTGCAAATGAGATACTTTGCTTTTCAGAAAAAATATTTTTAATAAAATTGTATGTTTTTGGTTTTTGGGTTGCCCAATCTGAGGCTTTTTTCGCCTTATTGTTATCTCCTAGGTTATAAAAATATAAAGATAGTGGAAGGCCAAGGGTTTTACTATTTGGTTTTTGAACTAATAACTCAGTTAAATCTGTATTGTTGTTTTTTTTATCATTAACAATAATTGTATTCTGAGTCAATAAATATTTAGTGTCTTTTACTCTCTTTACCGAGCTACAAGCAGATAAAAATAAGATTAATAAAAAGTAAATAAATATTTTTTTCATGAATTACATTCAAAATATAAACTCAAAAATACTACTTTTGAGTTCTTTATTAAGATAATTTTTTTAGTTGTATATAAAAACACAAGCTATATTTTTTATTATTCTTATATAATAATTTTAATTTATTAAATGATTTTATCTAATAACCATCAAAAACTAATAACTAGTTTATCTCAAAAAAAGTATCGACAAAAACATCAGTTATTTATTGCTGAAGGGGTAAAAGTAGTTCGAGAGTTACTAAAATCATCTTTTGAATTAGAAATTATATTTTCTACAGATCATGAATTTTCATCCTTAGACTGTTTTGTTCAAGTATCAGATCAAGAATTAAAAAAAATAAGTAGTTTAAAAACACCAAATAAAGTTCTTGCATTATTTAAAATACCATCACAAAAAAAAATAAATTCTTCAGGATTAATAGTGGCATTAGATACTGTTAATGATCCTGGAAACTTAGGAACTATTATTCGATTGTGTGATTGGTTTGGTGTAGAACAACTTGTTTGCTCAAAAGATACAGTAGATTGTTACAATTCAAAGGTGGTTCAAGCCACTATGGGTTCTTTAACAAGGGTATCAATATCTTATCTTAATTTACCAGAGTATCTCCAAACTGTATCTCTCCCAATTTTTATTGCAGATATGGATGGAGTTAATATTCATAAAGCTAAACTTCCTGCTTCTGCAGTTTTGGTTATGGGTAATGAAGCTAATGGTGTTTCTGAGACGTTAAAACAATTAGTTAGTAATAAAATATCAATTCCAAGATATGGCAATTCTAACCAAGTAGAGAGCTTAAATGTTGCTACAGCTACAGCTGTTTTATTGAATGAATTTAGAAGGTAAGATTACTCAAAAGCAAAATTTATAAAAATACCTCGTGTAGAAAATGAATTAATAGGAGATGTCCAAGGGCTATCATTATTATTGTCATCAATAAGCTCTCTATTCATAGCAAAAAGGCCACGAATTGAAGGTGAAAACTTAAAAAATGATAAATAAATATCTATTCCAAAACCAACTTCATACATGAAGTTTTTAGTTTTCATTCTAAATTCTCCACTATAATTATCATCCGAATTTTCTTGATTACTCGAAAAATTGTGGTCATAGGATACACCAGCAAGTACAAAAGGTCTAACATTATTCCATCTGTCTGTACTCAATTTTAAAACTAAAGGTAAATGTAAATACGTAGAGCCAATTTCTCGAACGCTATCTCTTTCTGTAAGTAATGAGGAATTATTATTAAAATAAATGGACTTAGAATTACTAATTAGTCCAGGTTCAAAACGTAAGTTTATATTTTTATGAATTCTTAAATCTGCAATTAAACCCACATTAAATCCAGAAGTAGGTTTTATTTCAACAACTGTATTAGGAAAATTACTGGGTCTATAGTTAACCTTAAAATCGTTTTGATTTATCCCTAAATAAAAACCATAATGAATTTTTGGATCATCAAAAGTTGGAAGATTATCTACATTTCTTCTTATTTGAGAAGATGCTGTGTGCATAAATAAAAAACAAACAATAAAAAACAGTATTTTTTTCATATTATTTAGACGCAGAGTATATGGTAGCTACACCAAATGTAACAGGGGTATATTCTGTATTAATAAACCCATTATTTTTCAAAATATTGTTGAAGGTTTCCCCAAAAGGAAAATAATTTGCAGATTCACTTAGATAGGAGTAAGCTATTTTATCCTTAGAAAATAATTTACCAATAATTGGCAGAATAAAAGAAGTATAAAATTTATATCCTTGTTTGAAAGGAAATTTTGTTGGATTTGATGTTTCTAAAATAACAAAAGTTCCATTAGGCTTTAAAACTCGTCTAATTTCAAGTAAGCCTTTTTCTAAATTAGCAAAATTACGAACACCAAATGACACAGTAATAGCATCAAAAGAATTATCCTCAAAAGGCATATTCTCTGAATCGCCAACTATCATTTCTATTTTATCGTTTAGTTTTGCTTTGGAGATTTTTTCTTTTCCTACTGCTAACATGCCCTCTGAAATATCTAAGCCAATAATCTTCTTAGGTTGAAGTGCAGACATCATTAATGCCAAATCTCCTGTTCCAGTAGCTATGTCAAGAATCTGTTGAGGATTATTTTTTGAAATAATCTTAACTACTTTTTTTCTCCAACTAACATCTATTCCAAATGATATTACTCTATTTAAGTCATCATAGTTCTTAGAGATATTATTGAACATTGTAGCAACTTGTTCTTTTTTACCAAGCTTAGAATCTTTGTAAGGTTTAATTATCTTAGACATTGTTTGTTTATCTGTTGGTACTTGATATTAATTATCCGTTAATAGCGACTACTTGGCTAATTTCATTAGGAAGCATTTCTTGTAACATGGTTTCAATTCCGTTTTTTAAAGTAATGGTAGAGGAGGGACATCCACTACAAGCACCTTGTAAAATTACACTTACAATCTTGCTTTCTTGATCATAAGATTTAAAGGCTATATTACCTCCGTCTGAGGCTACTGCTGGACGAATATATTCATCTAAAATAGCCACAATTTTGGCAGGAGTTCCTTCTAATTCAGCAGTATCAAATTCTTTAACAGAAGGGGTGTTTGCTTTCTCAATTGATTTTGGGAGTTCTTTAATGATAGTTTTATTGTCTTGTAAATATGAACTTATAAAATTTCTAATTTCAGCGTAAACATCATTCCATTCAATAATATCAAACTTAGTAATAGAGATATAATTTTCAGAGATAAAGACTTCTTTTACAAATTGAAACCCAAACAAGGCTTTTGCTAAAGGTGATGATTTACTCGCTTCTTCTATGTTTTTATATTCAACATCTGTTGTTGTTAAAGACGTATTTGTTCCAAACTTCATAGTTGAAGGATTTGGCGTTGCCTCTGCATACACCTCAATTGCTATTTTTTTTCTAGATTCAGAATTTTCATTTACAGCAATTCCACCTGCCACAAAATAAGCTTCAATTTGCTCTTTAACTTCCTCCTGTACATCTATCCAACTAACAATATTAAATCGTTGAATGGCAATAAAATTTGCAGTAATGAAGATTTTTTTTACAAAAGGTAAATAAAATAGTTGTTGAGCTAGTGGGGAGTTTTTAGCTTCATCAATATTATTAAATTCATAACTACCTCCGTTTATTAAAATTTGATCACTTACAAATTTTATGATTTCATCATTGTTTGTAGTCTGAATTGTTATTCTTTGTGCATTCATCAGAAAAATAAATAAGCAGCAAAATTAGTCCAAAAAAATGAATAGATGTGTTAAATATAAATAAAAATGGAAGTCGAAAAAAAGGAATAAATTTCCAAAAAAACTTAGTTTAAATTAAATATGAACAGAAAGACCAATAGTAATTACCGTATTCTCGATGTCTAATTGTGCTGGTTCAACTTGATTGTATTGAGGGTAGAAGTTGTATTGTTCGTTTTTATTATTTTTTCTATAAGCTAAGTTTAGTTTTATCGATCCAAAATTGTATCCTAAACCAAAAGAATACGTTTCTAGATTGTTCGATAAAACTGAATTTGTATATGGGCTTTCCTCATATTGAAAACCACCCCTCAAACTTAGTTGATTAATTCTCCATTCTGTTCCAAGATGAATTGAATTAGCTCTTTTTAATTGATTGTCAAAAAATAAATTTTCTTGTGAAAAATCGTCACCAGATAGATATAGTCCATTATAATTTTTAGAGGAGTAATCTAAACTAATCAAACCTACTTTCCCAAAAATTATTGCTGTACTTGCTGTTATTTTAGCCGGTGTTCTTAATTTGTAAAGAAGTTCTTGGAAAGGTAAATTGCCTCCAAAAGTATTATCATAAATCACATCATCATTACTTACTTCAATTTCAGTATCCCCAAAAAATCCATCATTGTTAATGATATTAGTATTTTCAATAAGTTCCGTAAACCAAGTTGGTGATTGATAACTTAAACCTAAACGTATCGTTTTGGAGGGTTTATAGATAAAACCTGCACTCAAAGAAAAACCAACTCCATTTGTGAAATTTTCTTGATAAAATCTTGCAGATAATGTGTTTTCATTTCCATCAGTATTATTTTCTTTCAAAACAACTTGTTGACTAAAATTAATGTCATAAAAGTTTAATCCAGCTCCAACATGTAATTTTTCCTCGTATACACCAGAAAATACAAAATTTAATTCTGAAAGTTCTCCATTATAAAAGTTTGATAATTCTTGATTTTCTGAAATATTGTAAAGTATTGGGGTTTGACTTTCATCTAGAGGGAAATTATCAAATGAAGAAAAACCACTATTCCCTTTTGCATTAAATCTATTTTCAAAATCTGTAGATATTCTAAAATTAACTCCAAAAGCAAATTTTGACCATTCATTATCAATGTTATTTTCAAAAGTAAACACTGCCCCTGCATTAGAGATATTAAAAAAATCTTCTTGAGTCATCAGTGAATTTCCATAATAGTTTGTTGCAATATTAGTATTTCGGGTTTGAAATGCTATTGCTGCATTATTACCATTAAAAACTGATATTCCAGCAGGGTTGATTATCATAGATGACACATCTCCACCTAGTGCTCCAAAAGCTCCACCCATAGCAACAAATCTAGCACTTCCGTTTTGATCATTATTTGAAAATATGGTCGCTATATTTTGATATCCCAGTGATTGAGAATAAGACGCACTTGTTAGTGCAGCAAAAACCACAAATGAAATAATTTTTTTCATAAATTTTTTAATTAAATTTTAACCCCTTTTTTTGGAATAACTTCTAGATGATGAACTTCTGCTTGAAGAAGAACTTCTTCCAGAAGATGAGCCGCCTCCTCGAGAAAAATTACTGCTTCTAATTGAGGAGTTTCTTGGAGAATTGTTAATTCTAGACCTTGTAGAACTATTACTTCTAGTTCTTGAAGAATTTGACCTATTGTTGCTTGTTCTTGTTGATGAATTACTGTAACGAGTTGTGGAGGTTTTTCCAACATTTCTAGATCGTTTACTCTGTTCAGGAACATTTTTTGTTTGACTGTAGACTTTGATTTTATTTTTATCAAACCTTAGCCTTTTAGCAAGGTTGTCAACATTAACATCTCTAGAAGTATTTCGAGATCTTCCATTGGTGAAAGTTACTCTTCTGTTGCTATTATTTATTCTTCTAGAATTTGTATAATTTCTTGAATTTAAAGTGTTATATGAATAATTTCTCCTTCCATAATTATAGTTTCTGTATATATTATTAAAGTTACCATAGCCATAATAATTTCTTGAATTGAAATAACCATACCCATACATTCCATTGAAAAAAGGGTTGAAAAATGGGAATTGTAAATATCCATAACCTGGCCAAAAGGAAGGATCACCAAATCTACCTCTCCATCCAAATCTCCATGCCCTTCTATTCCATGGATTTAAATATCCAAAACTGTAATAAGGATCGTAAAAATTCCAATAATTATTCAATCCATATCCAACATTATTTAAATTTAGGTTGATAATTACTTGCTCACTGTCAGAAGTACCCCAAGCTTTATTCATGTTATAAGAATAAATACTTTCAGGAGCATTATTTATAGTGTCTTCAATTGAGCTGTAGCTGTCAATATTGGTGAGAATATCCGTTCCATTAATACCATCAATTCGCTCCAATTCTCTTGTGAAGTACTGATTTTCGTTTTCTTGATATTCCTTACTATTATCAAGAATAATTCTTGTTCTAGTTCTCTCCGAAGAATAAATACCATCAGTATCAGGGACGTTTTGATAAACCGTACAAGAAGTTATCAAAGTAAGTACTAAAAGAAATAGTAAAGGCGACTGATTTAGTTTGTGGTAATTTAACTTCATAATAATTTTTTTTTAGAGTCAATAAAAACAGTAATTAGAACTAAAAACATTTTTTTTTATTCTCTATGCTTAAAATGCTTTAGTTTTGCTTTCGTATTTTTACATTACATCAAATTTACAATATATTTATTAACCAATAATTAACAACATCTGTGCCAAAGTTTGGATTATGAGTAAGAAGTTAACAAAAAGAGCAGAAGACTATTCTAAATGGTATAATGAAATTATACAGAAAGCAGATTTAGCTGAAAATTCTGCAGTAAGAGGCTGTATGGTAATCAAGCCTTATGGTTTTGCAATATGGGAGAAAATGCAAGCAGAACTAGATAGGATGTTTAAAGAGACAGGACATCAGAACGCTTATTTCCCTCTATTTGTGCCTAAAAGTTTATTTGAAGCCGAAGAAAAAAATGCAGAAGGATTTGCGAAAGAGTGTGCTGTAGTTACGCATTATAGATTGCAAAATGACCCTGATAATACAGGTAAACTTAGGGTAGATCCAGAAGCTAAATTAGAAGAAGAGCTCATTGTTAGACCAACATCTGAAGCTATTATTTGGAATACGTATAAAGGATGGATTCAGTCTTACAGAGATTTACCATTGTTAATTAATCAATGGGCTAATGTTGTTCGATGGGAAATGAGAACCAGATTATTTCTGAGAACAGCTGAGTTTTTATGGCAAGAGGGACATACTGCACATTCAACTAAAACTGAAGCAGTGGCAGAAGCCGTTCAAATGCAAAAAATTTATGCTGAATTTGCTGAGAGTTTTATGGCAATGCCTGTGATTAAGGGTTACAAGTCTGAAAGTGAAAGGTTTGCGGGTGCTGAAGATACATACACAATTGAGGCTTTAATGCAGGATGGAAAAGCATTACAAGCTGGTACATCTCATTTTTTAGGTCAAAATTTTGCAAAAGCTTTTGATGTAAAATATACATCTAAAGAAGGTAAACAAGAATATGTGTGGGCAACTTCATGGGGAGTGTCTACTCGGTTAATTGGTGGATTGATAATGACTCATTCAGACGATTTAGGTCTGGTATTGCCACCAAAACTAGCACCAATTCAGGTAGCTATTATTCCAATCTATAAAGGAGCAGAACAATTAGCTGTGATTTCTGAAAAAGCAGCAATTATTGTAAAATCACTAAAGTCAAAAAGAATTTCGGTTAAATTTGATGATAGAGACACTTTTAGACCAGGCGCAAAGTTTGCTGAATATGAACTTAAGGGTGTTCCCATAAGAATTGCTATTGGTAATCGTGATATTGAGAATAATACTGTTGAAGTTGCTAGAAGAGATACCCTAGAAAAAAAGACCATTTCTCAAGATGAATTAATTAATTATATTGAAAATTTATTAGAGGAAATTCAAGAAAATTTATTTGACAAAGCACTTTCTTTTAGGAATAATCATATTACCGAAGTAAATTCTTTTGAGGAGTTTAAGGATGTTATAGAGAATAAAGGCGGTTTTGTTTCTGCTCATTGGGATGGATCTATAGAGACAGAAAATAAGATTAAAGAGTTAACGAAAGCCACGATTCGATGTATACCAAACGAGGTAATTGAAGAGGAGGGTACTTGTGTTTTAACTGGAGAGAAATCATCTAGAAAAGTACTATTCGCAAAGGCCTATTAAATTTTTTAAAAAAATATTGTAGAGTTTTAAAAACGTTGTATATTTGCATCCGCAATCGAAGGATTATTTTATTTAAGATTGCAATTGGTCCGTTCGTCTAGGGGTTAGGACGCCAGGTTTTCATCCTGGTAACACGGGTTCGATTCCCGTACGGACTACAAGTTTTATTAAAAAAACATTAAAGAAATGGCAAATCATAAGTCAGCATTAAAAAGAATAAGAAGTAACGAATCTAAGAGATTGCGTAATAAACATCAGCACAAAACTACTCGTAATGCTGTTAGAGATTTACGTGCATCAACTAACAAGAAGGAAGCTGAAGGTATGTTAGTGAAAGTGGTTTCAATGTTAGATAAACTAGCAAAGAATAACATCATACATAAAAATAAAGCAGCTAATTTAAAATCAAAATTAACAAAGCAAGTTGCTACCTTATAGGTTTTAAATTATATACATTATAAACGCTCTATTTTGAATCAAAATAGAGCGTTTTTTTTGGTGTTAAAAATTACCAGTCATAACTTTTTTGAGTATCTAGTTTTATGAAAATAAAGAGTAAAAGTGTAAACCCCCATAATGATGATCCACCATAACTAAAAAAA
>Ga0233394_1000038_pt1 | contig 41953 bp, 46 predicted proteins | sample 24DmetaG_FD_190481 | JGI IMG/M metagenome (GOLD analysis project Ga0233394, IMG submission 190481) | Seawater microbial communities from Monterey Bay, California, United States - 24D | ecosystem: Environmental > Aquatic > Marine > Coastal | place: USA: California | collected 2016-11-02 | reverse complement strand
CGAGCAAGTTCAGGCAAAAACCACTCCGCCCAAGCCATACACGGAGGCTAGCCTGATTTCGGACATGCGTAGCGTGGCCAAATACGTACAGGATCCCAAGCTGAAGGCAGTCTTGAAGGAAACCTCCGGGATTGGCACTGCCGCGACTCAGGCCGAAACGATCGAAACACTCAAGCGCCGCAGCTTCATCCGAGTGGACAAGAAGGCGATTCGGCCCACCGAACTGGGTTGCCAGGTCATCGACTCGATTCCCCAGGAAATGACTGACCCTGGGGTGACTGCGGCGTGGGAGGATGCGCTAGGAATGATCGCCAAAGGCAAGTACGCCCCGGCGCTTTTCATGAAAGGCATCGATGCCGTGGTCGAGCGCTGGCTAGGAATGATCCGTTCCAGCGCTCGCGATGGCCGGCGCATTACTGCAGAGGCACAAAAACCTACTTCCCGATCTTCGGCATCCGCAAAGCCGGCAAGAAGTGCGTCTTCGAAGCCCGCTCGTAGAGGCGCACGATGAACTGGCGGTCTTTGATGGACAACTTGTTCCACTCTGCGTAGCTGGGGCACAGCAAGTTCGCTTTGTCTTCCTGCATCGCGTGGAACGCACGATCCATAGCGGCCTTGAGCTCGTCGGGTTCGAAGAAATCCTGTGCGGTCAGAATGCCGGCCCAAATGTAAACCTGCGCAACCGAGACGTTCAGGTAGTTCGCAATACGAACAACGAACTCACGCGAAATCGAGCGTGCCCGCTCCGCATTGGAGAGCACCGAGACAAGATACGAGTAGCTCACACCCAGTTCGATCGTCAAATCGGCCAGGCTTTGGCCGCTCTCAAGACGCCGAACGTTGATGCGCTGAGCCAGCAGGTTCGCCGGCTCCTCACTGAACTCCTCGCCCTGACTGGCACGAGCGCCCCGCCCTTTCGTCACCGTATGCGCACTCGAAACAGCCGGGATCTGCGATTTCTTCGCCTGCCGCAACGACACCGAGCCAGTCGTCAATTTCTTTCCCCTAACAGGTTGCATGGCTTATTCCCCATTGAGTAGCCGCCCTGGACAAGCGGTCGTGTTGTTAACAACTATCAATTGTATATGGTTGCTGCGATGTTGGTATTTGTAAACCCTACCCCTTAACAATTATTTACGAGTTGCCCTCCCGCAGCGGAGGCTTATAATTACGCGCAACTTCACGCAAAATGCGTAATGATGACGCCAACCGAGTTGTGGAATGCGCTCGGTTACATCGCCGATTGATGAGCAAGGACACAGGAGAGGAACATTGGACGCTACCAACGATCAGGCAACACCCGTGCAGCCACATGATGTCGAGACAACTGGCGGGGAAGCCGTAGCGGGGCCGACGCGCCTCGGGGCCGCGCCGGAACGTCAGAGGGAACCGGTCGAGCGCCCCAAACAGCTTCTGCGCGGCGGCCTCAAGTACGTCAACGACATGCTGAATATTGGCTGGGTCGCCGGCTTTGCTCACCCTCTGAATGAACGAACCTTCATCGTTCAGCAAAACAATAACCTCGAGCACGCACTACGCGTGGTGGTCGATCCAGCGCGTTACGACACAGCGCGACTGGCCCGCCGTCCATTGACCGTGCAAGTGCATATCCGCGGCGAGCGCGACGAGCACGGCCCGCAGGCTGTGGCGCACTGCATCGGCATCGAACACCCGAACGTGATGGACTTGCCAGCGCAGCGCGTTTGGCTTTCTGGCTTTGGCACCTCGCCCGACAAGCTCAAGCTCCTGCGCGGCATGGCGAAGAAGGACTTCAACCCGTTCGACGAGAGCGGCAACATCAAGCCGGAATACGCACCGTACATGCGGCGTGACGCCAAGCCCGGCGCAGACGAAAGCCCGCTCAACGAAACTACCCGCTCCTACGTTGATGCCTACCGCTATTTCGATGACGTGATCGAAGCCTCCGGTGGCGTTGTCGACTCGCGCCTTGGCGCTGGGCAGAACTACATGGCGGTGGCCGGCTTCGTCGATGCATGCGCCTATGTTCCACCTACCGAACACCGACAGGGCTATGGCCTGGTCCTACTTCGCCAGCAAGCCAACTCGGAAGTGAACATCCCGATTCGGATCGTGGGTCGTAAGGCCCAAGCCGTGCTCAACCGGATCAAGGAGGGAACGCCGATCATGGTTGAGGGCATTCTGCGGCGCAAGGTGTACCCGCGCGATGACGATCCGACGATGATCGCGTCATCCCATACATACATCGAGACCGTGACTGGCGTGGCAATCGCGAAGTACGGTCAGGACATGCTGTCCATCCCCTCGTGGGTGGCGCAGATCCGCCAGCGCTTGTTGGAGCGCGCTGAACAAGCGAAAGCCAGGCGTGCGGCGTTGCACCAAGCGCAGCAAGAGGAGCGTGGCAAACAAAAGCCCTCCACGACGGAAAGCGAGTGGGTGGAGCTCGACAGCCTGTAGGCCGCGGTCGCCCGCGCCGTCGAATCACCGTCGGCGCGGAATCGATTCACCGTTCAATTTACTGGGTGCTGGCGAATGTCCCGACTCGGGTTTCGAAACTTCCTGGACTTGCGGCTTGGCGGATTCCAGGACACAACGGCGCTGCTCGCCGCTATCGGCAGCGGGCTTCTAGCGACGCCGTCCCTTAACGATCTGCCTGGCGCCCTGTTTGCCAGCACGGCCATGTCTGCCGCCGGGATCATGTCGTTGAGCGGGCGCTTCGACTCGCTGTTTGACCGCCGGGCGCACCGATCTTCGGTCTTCATCAATTCGGATACGGAACACGCCGTCGAGCGCCTGTCCCGCGACATCCTGACTGGCGCCTGGGATGGCGTATTGCTCGGTTACACAGTGGATGGCAACGAGCCGATCATCGTGTCCTGGGATGACTGGATGCGCCACGTGTTCATCGTTGGCCAGTCGGGCATGGGCAAGACCGTGCTCGGTGAATGGGTCATGTTCCAGCAGATCATGCGCGGCGGCGGCCTCCTCTGGATTGACGGCAAGGTGGATGCGTCCAACGTCCGCAAGCTCGACGCGATGTGCGCATATGCTGGTCGGCGCGATGATCTGCGCATCATCAATCCCGGCGACCCAAGTTTCTCCAACACCTACAACTCGATCCTCAAAGGCGATCCAGACGAGGTTGCTTCGCGTGTGCTTTCGCTCATCCCCTCGACCGAGAGCAATGCAGGTGCAGACTATTACAAGCAAAAATCCAACCAGGGTATGACCACGCTGGTCGGCGCAATTCAGTCTGCGAAGATGGCCTATTCGTTCAGCGACATCGCCATCCTTCTGCAAAACGAGCGTGCGCTCCAATACCTGTCCACGCTGTTGCCAATTTCGACTGATGCAGGCCGTGAGCTCGCGCTATTCATCGACAGCTTGAAGACTGTCGATCGGCAGGGGCAGCGGGTGATCGACATCAAGAAGATCAACGACCTCTTTGGCGGCCTGGGCGGACGGATGCACATGTTCGGGTCAGGCAACTTCGGCCAAATCACCAACACATACGACCCTGAGGTTGACCTGTACGAAGCCGTACGGAGAAATCAGATCGTCTATCTGCCGCTACCCACGATGGGCAAGAACGAGGCGGCGACAAACTTCGGCAAACTGGCCATCGGCGACTTTCGCTCGGCCATCGCCAAGGTGCAGAGCTTGCCTCCAGAGCAACGGCCGGATCCGCCTTACCTGGGGTTCTTCGATGAAGCAGGCTCATACGTGACGCCAGCATGGAGCCGCATGTTTGAGCAATCCCGATCCGCGCGGCTTGTCATGATGCCGGCAATCCAGACCATCGCCAACTTGGACGCGGTGAGTTCGGAATTGCGCGAAATGGTGCTCGGAAACACCGTGGTCAAGGTGTCCTTCCGCATCGGCACCGAAGACACTGCAGAACATGTGACCAACTTTTTCGGGACCGAGCAGGTGGCGTCTGTCTCGGTATCGATGGGACGCGGTGGCGGCATCAGCGCGAGCGCAGGTACGGGGCAAAAGCAAAACGTCTCGTTAGCCACCAACGCCGGTTACTCGGAGAAGTACCAGGAAGTGCAGCGTATTCCGATCAACGACCTTAAGCGGCTGGAAAAAGGCGAGTGCATCGTCTCTATCGGAGGAAAGAGCGTCTACCACGTGAAGGTGCCCATGGTGCAGTTTTCCAAGTCATTTATGGACTCCATCGGTGAGCCGCAGATCAACCACTCCCGCCGCAAGTTCGTTCGCGGCCTGAACCTTTATGCAGAGGCACCACGTTGGCTGAGTTGAGCAAAGCCGATGGCAAATCGGAATACTACGAATTGCTTGCCCTCCTGGCCAGCGACGGTGACGACCAAGGCGCGCAGCCATCATCGGCCGAGGATACCGAGGGCGACGATGGATTCGAGAATGCCTTCTTTTCCGGCATCGATCTCGAGGAGGAAGCGGCAGATCACCGGCCGCTTGAGGCACCAGTTAATGCAAGCGACTTTGGTGACCCGCGCCTTCAGTTTGTGTTCGAGCGCACCAAGGAGAACATTCGGACCGCCTGCAAAGTTAACACCAAGCCTGGCCCTCGGAAGAACGCTCTACGCTGGATCTTCGTGCCCGGCTCGCCGGACAAATACAGTCTGGAATTCGAGTTGTGCTGTACGGCAATGGGTGCCCGCCCGCTTGTGCTGCGCGCACGCACGCAATATCAGCTGTGGAAGGCCGGCATCGTATTGCCCGAACCACTGGACCTTCTGTCCGTTTCCCTGCCACACGCGTTCACATCCGAGATCATGACCATCATCGGGTTGGAGGCATGCGTAGGCCTAGCAGACATGATCTGGAGTTGGCCTGGTATCTCTGGAGTGTTCCTGCGCAAGCGCAGCCAGGACATTCTCGGCCTAGACGAGCAGGGCTATCGCATGGCCTTGCGCGAGCTCATGGCCAATGGCTTTGTCGCTTCCGGCCACGCCTGCTTGTACTTCATCGCGCGCAATCCCGACCTGATGACCGCCGCCCAGCTGCGGCGCTTCAGCTTTTCACGTTCTATCCACGGCGATACCTGAGAACGCCATGCGTAACGAACTGCTCAAAAGCGTCCTCATCGTTTTCCTATTCTGGTTCATCGTGCTCACGGTAGCGGCGCTTCCGGACTTGCAGATGCTGCGCGCTACCGCAATCAGGTTGGGTGTGATCTGGTCCGGCGGCGTGCTGCTCGGAACTGGATTCTGGCTGCTGCGCCGCGCTGTTAGGGGCGCACCAGGCTCTGAGAGTGCGGAGCAATCGATCGTTACAGCCACCATCATGAGCGATCCGCAGACCAAAAGTACACAGTCAGTGCCACTACCGGCTGCGCTGCTTCCTGCGATGGCCCACAACATCGGCGCGGCATTGTCCGATACCCGCACCGGGCAAATCGCACAGAATCTGATGCAGCGCTATCCCTGGTGGAATGCTTATGCCGCGAAGAATCCGCTCCATGCTGCCGCCCTGCTAGATGTGTGGCGCATCTTGCTTAGCAAGCAAGATCTTCCTGCTGCGCCGGTGCCACAAGATCACGGTGGCGCAACGCTGGTGGAGCACACGCTGAACGTGCTGGATGGCATGCTTGAGCTTGCCCCGGCTTGGCGCTACGAAGGCGTGCGCGACACCAAGGGCAAGGTTGTCGTACCTGTTGCCGACGTCAACCGAGGATTCCACGTGTTCGACAAGGGCGATCCCGTGCTCAACCCCATGCTTGTCCTGGCGGCTGTCGCGCACGATATAGGAAAAGTCGAGTGCTATCGGCAAGTCGACCCCAAGCGGCCTGAACGTGTGGAGGAGGTAGCGCCAAATCATGGCGAGATGGGCGCGAAGATGCTGCGCGGCGTGCCGTCGCTCATGAATCTGTCGATCGGTGACCGTCAGGCTCTGATACTGGCGGTCTCCTACTACCACCACATGTCGGACATGCCGATCGCTGGGTGGATGGGCGACCTCCCGCGCAGTCTCATGATGTTGCTGTATGAAGCTGACTGCCTTGCTTCGTGGCGCGAGGGGGGACGCGACGAGGAGAAGATGAGAGCGGGATCAGTGACCCAGCGCGCCGCGAAGGGCGATGCGGCGCAGCGGTCGCAGGCTTCCGTGCAAGACATGATGCCGCAGGAGGATGATGACGCGCCGGCCTTCGAGCACGATGATCTGCAAGAGGATCCAAACGCAACCGCCACAGAAGAAGCACGGCACCTTATCGATCGGGCACGTGCGGCAGCGCCAGCCCGGGAACACAAGCGCAAGGATGCCACCGAAGTCAACGCCGACGTTGCCCGACCCTACTGGAAACATCCAACTGGGCGTACGCCGCTGGACTTCTTGACTGAGGCACTTACGCGGGATAGCGCGATCAACGGGCGTAGTACGCAAAAGAGGCTGGCAATCTGGTCTGCTCCTTGGTTGTACGTTCTGGACCAAAAGATGCGCACCGTCATGGAGCCGGACATCGGCGACACGTCCGCGCCACGCGGCCAGATGTCCAGCTTCACCAAGGAGCTTCTCGCTCAGCTGGAAGCTAAGGGTTGGCTGTACAACAACCACGAGGGCGTTCGCCTATCCCACAAACGCGCCCTGTGGCTGTGCGACATGGGGGGCGATAACCAGGTGGCCATGCTGGTTGTTTCCGACGAGTGCATACCCAAGATCATTTTGACCAATGCAGGCGGCATCAAGGAAGCGCCGCAAATCGTACGCCCTCTCTGGGGGGCGACGAGCGCCATCAACAAAAGAGGCGGCTCGGTTGATGACGGCGACATATCGGAGACACCCGAGCCACCCGCGACCGCGGGTGAGGCGCGGATGCACTTGAAGGAAGTTGAATCCGAGCGTGAGGCCCCTGAGGATAGCGTGCCGGCGCCGCAAGAGTCTGACGTTTTCTCGGTGCTACCGCCAGGCTTTGGCGCGGCAATCGTCGAGTCAGACGAGCCGGACGACCCCGAGCTTGCCTTACCACCCAGGCCGATCCTAGACCTCTACCGGCTCAGGCAGGACGTGATGGAGGGCAAATTCATGCCCGAGAAGCACGATGATGGAACGGTGCTCGTAGCAGCCGACCTTGTTTGGACCGAATATGAGCAACCGCGCACAATTCCAGAGGGCATGAAGCTGGTGCTCAATTCGAGGACTGGTACAAAATTTCTGCGATTCAAGCTTGCTTAGTGCCTCTACATTCAGAGTTAGAGGTTGCTTAATTCATATGATTCATATGGCGTAGCGGGGAATTTTTCTTCGATCGCAAAGCTTAGTTATTCAAGCTGATCCTGAGACGGGGTACTAAGTTCAATTGCGTACCCCGCTTAGGGGGGATTGTGGATAGTTCGCATTCAGCAAGAGCATACGGGTTCAATATGAATACCCGCAAGATCAAGAGCCGGCGCGCCTTTGACGAGACGGGTGAAATTTTAAGCACATGGGGGTGCGGGTGTTGTTCGATAAAATTGATCCGATGTCACTTGCGCAATTTAACGGGCAAGCGGTTGAAGAGCCCAGAATTGTTTCTATTGGGCGCGACGAGATTGTTTTTCACGGCGGCGTACAAAAAGCCTTGCTTTCCGGCCCGGCTCTTCACGTCGCATTAGCCCATATCTGGACTACTACGCCCATGGCGCACGATGCGATCGTCGAAATCGTGCAGCTGCTCGACCACCTCTTCTAGCGAACAATGGCAGCAACCCGCTGGGATGCATCCCGCCTTCAAGGAATACGGGATGGCACAGATACCGAATACTTGGCCATCCTCAATCGAAGCGTACGTGGATGCGCGGTCGTTGGCGCGCGCGCCCTGGGCAAGAGCGTCGGACATTCCATCTTCGAGGAAGTGTGCCAGGAGCTCTGGATCTTTCTGCTCTCCAAGCTGGATACGCTACGACCGGATGCTCCACTCGAGCCCTACCTGATCGCGGCAGCCAAGCTCATTGCCATGTCCACGGCAAGGAAGCTTTTCCCCCTCGCGGAGAAGAGCATAGACGAGGACTCCGACGGCGAATCTGGTGAAAGCTGGGTGCGTTCGAAGATGGAATTCGAGGCCGGCAACAACCCTGGGGAAGCCGACGGCGGCGTCGGTCTGGCCACGGAAACGGAAGGACATGCTGAGTGGGGCCTTGATGCAGCGCTTGGCTTTCCAGGCGAAGCTGCGACGCAAGGCGGCGACGACACTGCTGAAAACCTAAATGGCGCAACAGATCATCTTCGCGCGACGCCCACGTCTGTTGCGGATGTTGAGGCTCGCATCGACAGAGAAAAAGCGCTACAATTGCTAACCAATAAGAGCCCACAGCTACGTCAGCTGCAGCTCTACAACCGGTTGGCCTAAGCGATGTCGATCTCCAAGCAAATTCACGATCAGGTTGAAGACGATTCCGCACCTTTTCGGATGATTCCCGATGACACCGAAGAGGTGTCGAAAAAGGTTCTGCAAGAAGCCCCGCGCCAGGATCAATCGGCCAAACGCAGGCACGGTCACGTCCCCAAGAGCGAGGCGGGGAAGATTCTGCGCGACATCCGCAAGACGCTTGGCGTCAGCATGATGGAAATGGCCTCCAACCTGAACTTGCAATACGTAACCTACTGCTCGTACGAGTACGGCAAGGTATTGCATGTCAATGAGGAAATCCTGAATCGCGCGCAAGAGCTACTGGTAGCGGACCGTGATCGCCTGAAGGCGCTCGAACCGTTCGCTGGTCGCACGATGCAGCAGATCGTGAAGAACTGGTGCCTGCGAATGGACATCCCGTTTGGCAACATCACCGAGTTTGCTAACCAAATTGGTGTGAACAAGTCGACCGTCAGCCGCTGGCTGTCTGGCGAAATCAAGCCGCAGCCGCAGCAGATCCTGCGCTACGAAGCGATCGTCACGAACGTGGAGCGGCTCTTGAATAACGCTCGCGCACGCGTACTGGAAAAGCAAGCGGCTAATTGACGGCGCATCCGCGCCAGATCTGCTGGTATCAAAAAAAAGACCCCGGAAGCCGCTTACGCGACTGTCCGGGGTTTTCCTTTACTGCGGGCGCATTGCGCGCTGAATGGCTCTGAACGTCGCATTGACGAACGCGTCTGGGTGCCAGTTCACCACGTTCTCTACGACCATCCCTGGAACCTTCTGGTCGCTACCGATCACGACGTTGGCCAGTTCGATGTTGGCCATCTTGGCGGTCTCGATGACGTCTTGCGCAGCCCCGAAATCACCGTCGGTGATGGTCAGCACGATCTTGCGATTACGCCGAGAGCTTGCCACGCTGGCTAGGGCTGTCATGGCAGAGCTTGCCCACATCGTCCCGCCAGTGGGCCGGTAACACGCGGCGATCTGACTGCGGTGCGCCTTCCAGGTTTCGTCATGCTTGAGCAAGACTGTCCGTCCGTCGTTGAAGAATGACATCGAGACATCCACCAGGCCGTTGAACTCCGCGCAGGCATCGCCTACAGCCATGAGGCAGTCCGTGACGACAGTGGTAATACCGCTCATGGAACCAGACGCATCGACCATGATCTCGATCGCCGTGTCCAGGCCCGGTGCGGTATCACCCTCCTCGTAGAACACGTCGCGCTTTCCCAAGCGCGCGGGCAGCATCGAAACGGATAGCAGCCGGCCAGTTTCGCCAGCAGCATCGTCCTCGTCTTCGGCTTGCGCCTGCAACAGGTCACGCATGCGCGTGCGCAGCTTATGAGCCATGCTGCTGATCGGTCGTGAGCTCTTTGGCTGACTGTTCCGCGTCTTGCGCAAATCACCAGCTGGCTTGACGTAGGTGGAGTCGTCGTTTGTGGCGACCCATTCCTTGATCACGTCTTCCGGCGAGACGTTGAACGTGGCATTGGGATTGAACTTGAACTCGTTGCCACCACGTCCCTGGCCATTGCCTGTGGCTCCCTGTGCATTGGTTTTCCCAATGTCAGGTTGCCCACCGCCGCTCGATGCGAGGTCACCACCAGCACCCTGACCGGCATCCTGATGACTCCCGTTCGCCCCTTGCGCGCCCTGTCCGTCTTTCCCAGGCGCCACAGACTGGCCCGACTGGTCCGCCTGGGTACTGCCAGAATGGCCTGGCTGCGATGGTTGGCTTTGCCCGTTTCCGGCGCCGCCCTGCTGCCCCGCCGTACTTTGCTGACTTTGAGCCTGGGGTTGCTGGCTCTGGGGTTGCTGCTGGGGCTGTTGAAGCAACCTGCAGATCTCCTCCGCAGCCTCCACAGCCTCTCTCGTCGATGAGCCTGTCGCACCGCGACGTGCAACCACCATGACCTCGTCGGTCAGTGCATCGCCGAGCGCGCCTCGCATGCCCTTCTCGCACGTGGCATTCTTGGCCAGATCGAGGGGCTGCCTGAGGATTTCCGTGCGCAGGGTACGCAGGATGCCCAGACCGATGCAACTATGTACGTCAGCGGTCGGATCCCAGAATCCACGAGCATCCACTTCGCCCGCCATCTCCGCAAGGATCTTGCGGGCACCCGGGAGCTCCCTCGGCGCTAGCGCTTCGATACGCACGTCCTCTAGCACGTTGGCCAAGGACTGTGCAAACGCAGTGCTACCCCACACCGAAAAATCGGTGTGTCGGCCATGTCCAAGGGCTTCGTGGGCCATCGCGCCTCGGAGCATGGCGCTCATCGGCACAACTTCAGCAGGATCCACAGCCGCCAGCGACGGCGGAATAATCACTGTCATCGTGCCACTGGGTTCCTTCCTGATTGCGAAGGTCGGGGCGTTGCTGTCCCAGACGACCTGCATCCCAGCCTGACGTGCAAGCATGTTTGCGAGAATCGAAAGATTGACCATCTTGAGCTCCTGTTTGGTTCTGGCGAAATGCCAGCGTTCACGATTGGTTGTCCGCTCGAGGAAAAGAAAAAACCCGCCGGCGACATACATCGCGCGGCGGGTTCGTGTTGTGGACTGATCTGTCCCTCACCAGGACCAGGCTTCCACAGGTTCCTCAACTTGAACCGTGGCGACTGCGGTGGACTCTGGTTGGTTCGCCTGAATCGGCGCTTCTTCAGGCAAGGCAGCTTGCCAGTTCAGGTCCAGCGTAGCGACTTGAGCCTGAGCTTGACGTACCCCGAGCAGCAGGGCCGGGTCAATCTGGTCGGGTAGGTTGCTGGAGATGCTGACCAGGAAGTCAGGCCGCTCCAGGGCACCCATCAGCGCAGCGAGGATCGCGTAGTCCGTGCCTTCGATCTTGCCACTATCAGGCAACCGTTGAAGAGTCGCCTCGATGAGCCTGGCCGCTTGCCCCAGATTTCCGCCCAGGAATTCCAGCGTGCGCAGTTTCTCCCGGATTCGGTGAACGATCCCCAGCGTCTTTTTGCCGGCCACGCCCCGGGACGGATCCCACGAAGTGCGGACGTCCTGGGCGATTTCTTCCAGGGCGCGCCGCGGCAGTACGCCGAGCTCGACCAACACGCCGTCTTCTGCCGGATTCGCGTTGGCTACCACGCTGTTGTCGATCTTGTAGATTGCCACCGACACGCCCATACGAGCGCGCGCGTCGTCGATTGTCGGGAACCGGCCTTGGTAGGGCCCGATCTCCGGGTGATCGTCGAGCCATTGCTCCTTGCTTTCCTCGAACTTGTCGAGGAACGCAGAGATGGCTTGGCGAGCATCTTCAACCGTCGGTGCCAGCAGCGCCTGAAGTGTGCCTGCGGCATCCTCCGGCACCGCCCAGCCCGACAAGAAACGCACGCCCATGCTGCGGCAGATGCGCGCCATACGGGAGCGGATGGTGCCCAGGCCGGTCAGCGTCTCGGGATCGATGTAACGAACGGAGCCACCCGTGAACGCCGGACCATTCTCAGCGCCCGTGTCCTTGGAGACCGTACCGCTGATCGCGCGCAGATCCGGGGCGAAAACCACAACGTTCTTGAGAATGCTTTCTTGCGTCATGACACTACTCCTTGTAGTTCCGGCAATGCGCCGGGGTTCAGGGAGTAATTGTCAGATATGGACGAAGAAAAACCGGGGCCTCACGGAGGCGCCCGGTTGTGTTTTGGCATGCTAGCGTCCTTGCGCGACGTGTGCCACGAGGGCTTCGATCGCGCGCGCCTTACTGGAGAAGCGGCCGAGCGCGCTACCGGCGGCCGTCTCAGCGCTCCAGTTCGCCCCGCCACCGAGGACGGTCCCAGCGCGGCGCTCTCCGCACATGACTAGAAAGCGGCCTGAGCCTTCGCGAGTGATTCGAATTTGAAAGTGCATGACAAGATCTCCGGTTGCCCACAGGGATTGGAATGATTGCGGCCTTCGGCCGCTCCATGAATCGAGAGTGGTTGTTGCTATCCGGCAATAGAAAAAGCCCACCCTGCGAACAGCAGAGTGGGCCTTTTGAAGCAGTGCAGGCTTACGCCCCTTCCTTGACCCAGCGATCCCAGATTTCGAGGACCGCGCTGGCTTCATCTTCCGGCGCACCGTTCAGGCTGGTATCCAGAAGCGCTTCACGTGCCGAATCGACGATCCCGCTGATCTTGCTGTAGCCGACCGTCTCCATGGCCCAGACGCAAAGCGAACGGGTGGACATGATCACGCGCAGCGTGCCGCCGCGACCTACGAAGTTCTTGCGAACCTCGCCGGCCAGTTTGACCATGCCTTCCACAATCGCAACCGGAAGACTGGGCGCAAGCTTCTGCAGCAGGGCCTGCTCATCTGTGGCATCCATGTGTCCGACCTTGAACACCTGAAAGCGGTCCAGAAACGCGACCGAACTGATGCGCTCGCCCTGGTACACGCCCGAATCGTCGCCATAGCCGCCGGAGTTACCGGTGGCAATGAAGCGGAAATTCGGATCGGCCATCACCACCTCTCCCGTGTCCGGAATGGTGATCGAAGCGCGACTGTCCAGAACTTCGGCCAGGTTCATCTGCTCACCAGAGTCCAGGCGAGTGATTTCGTTGGCCAGAAAGATACCGCCATGGCGCATGGCCATGACAAGCGGGCCATCGCGCCACTGTGTGTTGCCACCCACGATCTCGTAACCCCCGACCATGTGAGAGAACCGCGTCTTGCCCGAACAGGCCAGACTGAACACGGGGATGTTCAGGCGCGAGGCAATTTCATTGACGATCGAAGTCTTGCCGACCCCCGGTTCGCCGATGAGCATCGCGTTGCGCCGAGCCGGGTTGCCCAGCAGAAAGCGCAGCAGCTTCTTGAGAAGAAGCAGCTGGAACACATACCCAGCGGATACTGCCGGATAGGCCTGCGCCGGGATGCCGTCAATGCGCTCACGCACCTGGATGGGGGCGCTCGCGCCGGGAATGCCGAAGAGATTTTCGATGGTGTTGCTCATAGATCTGGCTCCTGAGTGTCCGGCGGAATGCCGGCGTTCAGGTATGGTTGTCAGCTGCCACCAAAGAAAAACCCATCTCCTCGTGAGGAGATGGGTGTAGTGCTGCAGATCAAATCAGGACGGCCGGGACTTCAACCGTCGGCCCCAGCTTGGTGCCTACCCAACAACGCATCGCCGCGATGAGAGCGGTATGACCGTCAAATCGCTGCTGGCGCTTATGGACCTGATAGGAGTGGCCACCGTAGCGCTTGCCACCGCTAACTGTGTGCTCAGCCCAGTCGACCGTTTGACCATTGCCCATATCGGCACTGCGCATGGCGAACCAGAGGTGCGACCCGGCATGCCTGCGAATGCCGATGGCTTCGCGCGCAATGATTGGCCCGGCGTCTGCCCAGCTAACCGACGGGTCGAATGGGCGCTTTGAGCCGATCCAGATACGCCGACCCTCTGTGATGGTGGGCTCCAGACCTTCGCACATTGCCACTGCCCAATCAAGCGCAGCGCCAACGAGGTCTCTCGTATTCACCGATTTCATGACACGTCCAGCGTCTCGGCTGCCTCGAAAGCATCACACTTGCGCACATAGCCCGAACTGTCGACCAGCCCCGGCCATCCCTTGCCGCACGACGAGCTCTCGCCTGGACTGTAGGTGCAGTGCTTGCAATCCGAGCACAGGTCATCATCGCTGATGGACTTGTCGGTAAAGGGAGTCGGAATCGGGCTCAGGCTCTCGTCCGCGTCATCCTCCTGGGAGATGCCCGCATCCTCTTTGCTCACCCATACCCATGCGAGCACGTACGCACCGTCGTCCGATGGCGACAGCACCGGCCGGTCGTCGAGATCGATGTCGCCGTCAGACCCGGACTGGTAGTTTTCACGAGCGGCCTGCGCGAATGGATCGTCCGGCTCGCTTGCAAACGCGGCCAGACAGTCGCCAAAACGCAGGCCATCCCCGACGAGCGCAGCCAGCAGCGTGCTCGCACTGTCCGAACTGAGCCCCGGTTGCTGGATCTCGATGCCCGGGAACACGTCCACGAGGCCTTGCCGGTCGTTGGCGTCCAGGGCGCCAAGTGCGGACAGCTGGTTGGCAATCGCGCCGACCAGGCATTGCAGCCCGTTGCCTTCGGGCGATGCGATCTCTCGCGGCGGGTAGCCGGCCTCGAGGTCGCGCAAGGCAGTCATAGCGTAGTGCAGCAGTTGAATTGCTTTGATCATGATGGTCTCCATAGGTCCGACGAAATGCCGGTTTCCTGCATGGTTGCCGGATGGAGGCCAATAAAAAACCGGGCACACGGGCTCAACGACCTACATGCCCGTGCCCCAAATGAAAAACCCGCCAGCCTCCCGAAGGAGACGTGGCGGGCGTATAGCAGGTTGCGTGGTTAGATGGGCTTGCGGAGTTGCGTCATGCGCTGATGTGCAGGATGACCTGCTGAACTTCCTCGCCGGGCCTGCCGACAGGCAACTGACCCAGGAACGCACCAACATCTCCTACCTTATAGACCTGGTAGTGGCCGTTGGTCAGTCGGCCAATCGGCACATCGTCCGGCACGCCTTCGATGTAGGCCCGCAGTTCGCCGACCGTTTCAACAATCTTGCTCTCTTTACGCATGATGAGTCCTTTCTGGTTGTCCTGAATTGCGTTAATTCTCTTCCACGTCGTCGACCGTATCGTCTTTCCCGAAATAAGCAGGCGCGTGGCCCGGTTTGGTTGCTATCGCTTGGCGATCTCTGCCCTGTACGCTGCCCACTCTTCGGGGGTGCGCATGGCGTATCGCGGCGCGCCGAGATTCGGGTGCGTCAAATGCGCGACTTGGCCAAGCATCTCGTCCCAGCCGAGGCCGTCGCAACGGCGACCGTCCGGCATCACTACATCGAAGCCACTACCGCAATCGCGCACCTCGACCGTGAACGACAGCTTGAGCGGCTGCTTGAGGAAGTAGCTCGTCGTCGAGTCATCGCGGGCGTTCTCCGGTTGCATCTGCGACAGTTCGTGCGCATAGGCCAGCGCATCGTGGCCCGCATCGTTCTGCAAAAGCAGAACCGTGTTCCCCGACTCGACGCCATCGGAAGCCAAAATCTCGACGACGTTGAAGTAGCCCGCGGAGACGCCTCTATCGAGGTCGTTCCACCAGACTTGCGAGCCCGGCTCCAACGTGCGCAGCCAGGAATCGCTCGAAAGCGAGGTGTTATCGGTCATTTTCTGCTCCAAGTAACTGCCGGCGGAATGCCGGGTTCACAGGTAGTTGACGGGCCGGAAAAAGAAAAAAACCCGCCAGCGCAAACGCTGACGGGTTCGGGTCATGCAGCCAGAAGGGCTTCGTTCCAGTCTTTGCCTTTCTCGGGGCGCAAGCGCTGAGTTTTCAGACCGACGCCGGCGACGGCTTCGATCATCGTCGCGGCGGTGCGATCACCAGCGTCATCCGCATCAAGGCCCACCAGCACCTCCAGATTCGCATTGCGCTGCTTCAGGGTCTCGAACCAGGGCAGACGCCAAGAATTGGCGCCAGGGAGCGCCATGATGGCGGTGTCCTTGTCTTGCCCCTGCTCAACCAGGCTGAGCATGTCGATGTACCCCTCGACGACGATCAGGCGGTTCATCTCGCCGTTCGGCCGCCACCACCATGGGTAGACCAAACGTCCATAGCGCAACGCCTTGACCTCCGTGCGATCAGCCTGGTGATTCAGGCGGAACTCGACGCCCGATTTCTTCGGCAGGATGCCGACGATCGGGCGGAAAGCTGCCGCCGGGCATGCCGCGCCTTGACGCAGCAGGCCTGACGCCATCAGGTGGATGCTGCCGATCTGTTCACGAAGCCAACGAGTGGCAATCGGCGACTGCGATGGCAGACTGCGGATGATGCCTCGCCCCCACGCCTCCTGGAACACCTTGCTCGAGATGCCCCGGCGTCGAAAGTAGGCTTGCGCGTCGCGCTTGCCTTCCTGCGAATCCAGCAGCTTGTCCACGATGACGTTGATGGCTTGCGCCTTGGCGCCATCGTCGATAGGCGCTGGACCCGCCTCTCGGCGGGGAGCCTTGGAGGGTTGAGATTGAACGACTCCAGTACGAGACTGGACCTCCTTAAGCGCGGCACGCAAGGAAATGCCGCGTGAAACGGCAAGGAAGTCGGCCGCGTCCCCTCGGATCCCGCAGGCATGGCACTTGAAGCGCCATTTCCCACCGTCTCCTACATAGACGCACAGCCGGTTCGAGGTTTCCTGCCCCTCACCACACGAGGGGCAGCTGGCGCCGCCCCATGTCCTCCCTTGCTTGCGCAGGGCAAAACCCTGTTCCTGAACAAGCTCGGGAAGATCAACCACGATGACCTCCCAGCCAGGTGTGTTTCCACTCGGCTTGGCGCGTCAGGCTGGCCGCGCGTCGCAGACTCTTCTGACGCCAAGCAGCGCCGACGAAAAAGCACGCGCGACGTAGAAACGCCTGGCCAGCATTGGACTTCACCATCACGACAAGCAGGCGCCACCAGAACAGCAGAGCGGAAGCACCAACCAAAGCAATCAGCCAAACCATGATCGTCTCCTGAAAATCCCGGACATCCCGGGGGTTCAGAAGTAGTTGTTAGCTGGCACAGACAAAAAAGGGTGTTGCGCGAGTTGGTATTGCCAAGTAAGATGAATTTCACGCGGACACAGCACCCCCGCGTTCACCTGGGTGCCATCTGGAGAACAATATGTTTCAAGCCATCGCTGGGCTGCTCGCCCATAAAATCGATCGTCCGCAGCATGTCGAGATGAGTGAATCTCCCCAGCGGACCGCCTCCCCCATTTTCGTCGTCCCCAAAGCTGTCCGGCGCGACATCGAGCAGATCACTGGGCTGAGCCCGGCTGCATTCCTGAACGCCTGCAAGGACTATGCGTTTGAAATCCCAGGTATCGTGCAGTGCCCCGTAGTGGCGCACCTCACCAGCTGGCTAATTGGCCTGGGCGAAGATCCCACGACCGTGTACGACTGCTCGATAGCCGATCTCTGCGACATGGCCCGGAAACACGGAGGGATTGAGCTCGCGCCAATCATCGCCGAGCCGCTGCGCGCCTACGCGCTCTGGCACGCTGGCCGCGCAATCATCGTCATGGTGTCCGTCGGCCGCGGCACCCGGATCGTCGCAGTGCGCCCTTACGAACACGGCACGATCGACTCGCTCATCCCGGATCCCGAATACGCTCTTCGATCTGCCAAGGCCCAGGGCATCGAGCTCAGTGAAGAGGAGATCCAGTCCGCCTTCGCGTATTGGTTCGAGATCAGGGTCGCCGAGGATGGCGCACTGCATACGTTGCGCACGCCGCCCGAGCTCGTCGAGCGCGATGCCTGCGAATACAGGATCGTCGCGACAGCGCGCACTGGCACGGTGAAGACGTTCACGATCCGGCTGAAGAACGAACTGTCCCTGAAGGACCGCGCGAATCCGGAACTGATGCTCGAACATCGGCATGACGTCATGCATCAGGCCTTGGAACATTGCGAAGGCCTGGGCTGCACGCTCTACTTCTTCCTGTCCAGCGACAAGGCAGCTGCGCCGGCGGCAGAGTGGGTGCTCGAGCCATCGATCGTGACCAACGTAGCAGACACGGATTAGGCCGTATCCCAGCCACCTGGGTAGCTATCGATCGGAATCGCCGGACGACTGCTGCCAGAACTCCTGCATCTGCTGCATGCGCAGACTTTGCTCGGTCGTAGCGTAGACGCTAGTGGTGACGAGCGACGTGTGGCCCAGGTTGGCTTGGACCGCCGTCAAAGCGACACCCGCCTCCAGCGCATGCGAGGCGTGCGAATGCCGCAGCCAATGCGCCGAGGCGCCAAGTAGGCGCTCCGCACGCGCCGGATCTTGAGCCTTCACGCTCTCGGCGGCGCGTTCTGCCGCTTGCTTCACGTCTCGCGCAAGCACCGACGCATTCACGCCCTCATATGGATCGAGAGAAATGGTCAGGCCCTTCGGGCCAACCCACCCCAGCAGATACGCGCCATTGGCACGTGCACCTTGGGCTCCGCGCGCATGCGCCATGCGCCGTGCCCTATCGATGATTTCGGCGGGAACAGGCACCTCCCGATACTTCTTGCCTTTGCCGACGACACCAAGCAGGTAACCCTCGCCGAGTGGCATGACATGTTTGAACATCGCACCTGCGGCCTCTGAGATGCGTAGACCCGTGGCGTACAACAAATCGAGCAGCAAAACCGTACGCTCACCGCGCGCGCCTGGGCCTGCGTGCTCACGCAGCAGGTCCAGATCGGCTCGCGAAAGCAGGCGGCGCCCGAACTGTTGACGCAAATTCTGCCGGCCCGGCCGCGGCAGGTGAAGTGCCGGATTGAGGCGCATGATGCCCGTCTGCACGAAGAACGTGAACATCTTGCCGATGATGATGGTGGACTGGCGCAGGCTGGCCTCAGAGAGCGGTCCCTCCAGTGGACGCCACGCTGGGCTGTTCTTCGGAATGTTCCTCGGCGCGCACCAGTGCTCGCGCGGCTGGGGATCCTCCAGGAAGTCCCGGTAAGCAATGACGTCTTGTCGCACGAACTCGACAATGCGCTTGCGGCGCTCGAACGTAGCCCAGATCAGCAGCCTCTCGACTTCGCGGCGGTAGGCGCGCAAGGTGTGGCCGCTGTAGCGCGACAGAAATGCACGTACCGCGTCGGCATGAGTCTGCGCTCCTAGCGCGTTACTTGCACTGGCCGGATCGTCCAGCACGTTCACCAAAGTGAGAAACGTGGCCGGCACCAACAACTCGGCGTTGTCGGCGGCCTGCGATCCCGTGTCGATCGGCACAGCCGGCCAGGCGGCGCGCTCATCAGTCGTCAACGACCACTCGCGCATGAAGGCCTCAAGGCGCTCGGCCTTGAGTCGGCCGATGCCGCTGATGCTCGTGTGCCAGTATGGACTCATCATCCGTACGCACAACGCGTGCAAAGACACGATCCCACTGGCCTGCAGACACGACGCGATACGCGGTGCAAACCAGTCATCGATCGGGTCGCTTGGCACAGGACGGCGCGCAAACTGCGTCTCGATCTGCTCGAGCGCTTGAACGATGGCTTCGCCGCCGACGGTGATCCGCTCCTTTTCAGGCGCAGTTTCGCTATTGCCCGTGAGTGCGAGCACGTCGAAGTCGAACAGCTTGGCAAGCTCGGGCTTGCCCGCCTCTAAGGCCGCGCCTGCGCAAGTCTCATGCACCTCCATTAGAGTCTGGCGCACGAAGCTACTATCGACGCGCCGGCCGTCATAAATCAGCGACAGGTAACGGTCGAACGCAGCGTTGACGTCCATGCCATCGATGACGCTGCGCAAGAAGGCAATGTGCGGAAGATCGATTCGCATAGGTCCGTCCGATGCGCGGCCGGGATACCGCTCTGGGGTTGGATCTGCAGCCATTCTAATGATGTCGAGCCGCGCATCCCTGGCTGCTTGATTTTGATAGTTATCATACCTTGCTTCTCGCAGTGTTGCTACATATACTCGCAACACAACACAAATTGATCGTTATTCGAAGTCCACGAGCCACTGACCATGAACCAACTCAAGAGTGCCAGCGCCGAGGTCTACAGCACCCGCAGCTTTACGGCATTGCTCATCGTGCCGGTGAGCATCATGGCCGCGCTCAGCCTGTTCCCGGCTGCGACGCATGGCGTGGTGTTCGGCCTGATCGCACTGCTGGTGCTGCTGAGCGTTGCGGCGCTCTTCAACCTGTTGCGGCAGCTGCTCGACATGAAGCTGAACAACCTTCCCATCAGCCCCGGTCTAGTGCTTATGGTTGCAACAGGTATCGCGTGGCATGCAGCTGCCCGTACCTTCCCTTCCCTCGCCGGCTGGATCGTCCCGGGCTGCGCGGGCATGCTCATTGTTGGCGCGATCTACACGCTGTTTGCGGTAGCCATGGCGCTGACAACCAAGCCAGTCGTTATGCCCAATCAAGATCTGCTGCTGGTCTGGGAGGAACAATACGCGACCGCCCCTGCCGGTGCCGCTGATCAGACGCAGCTGCCGACGCAGAACTTCCAGTTCCGTGCGGCACGCCCCAGTGTGAACTTCGACAGCATCGTTGGTCAGGAGACCCTCAAGAGCGATATGCGCCGTGCGCTGTCGGCCTGGCAAGAGAAATCGGGCAATGGCGTCCTGCTGTTCGGCCCTCCTGGCGGCGGCAAGAGCCTCATGGCCAGCGCCCTGGCTGGGCAGGCCGCCCTGGGGCTCATTAAGGTGAGCTACGGCGATCTGGCGTCCAAGTGGGTTGGCGCCACCACCGAGAATCTGCGCAAGGTGTTTGAGGACGCCTGGGCGCAGGCGCCCGTGGTGCTGTTCTTCGACGAAGCGGACAGCCTGGTCAGCCAGCGCTCCGGATCGGGCAGCTACGAGGAATACAACCGGATGGTGACGACGTTCCTCTCGCTCGTGGACGACACGCGCACCCACCATCCCGGCGTGCTGCTGGTGGCGGCGACCAACTTCAAGGACCGACTGGACGAGGCGGCGGTGCGCGCGGCGCGCTTTGACTTCCCCGTGGAGGTGCCGCTGCCCGACGCGCAAGCCCGCGCCCACCTGATCGACATCGAGCTTAAGAAGGAACGCATCGGCATCGACAATGGGGTGCTCGAGCGGCTCGTGCGGCGCTGGGGCGGCTTGAATGTGCCGACGATCCAGAAAGCCACCCAACGCGCCATCGAGATCGCTCGCGCGGGCAATGCAAGCGAGGTCAATTTCTCGGATCTGCTCAAGGCCATGCGGACACTGCAAGGCTACAAGGGCGGCGCCGCGGAGGGCACGAAGGAGATCGGCCAGCTGTTCTATGCGCCTGAAGTCAAGCGCCGGTTGGAAAACCTCGCTGCGCAGATGCGCGATCTCGACCGTTTCGAGGAACTAGGCGGCACTCTGCCCAAGGGCGTTCTGTTCTCCGGCCCGCCGGGCACGGGCAAGACTGCAGCGGCGTCTGCCCTAGCCAAGGCGTGCCAGTGGCCGTTGCTCGTGTATTCGGGCAAGCAACTGATGTCGGAGGACGCCGTGCAGAAGCTGCGCGACAAGGCGAGCAACATGCGCCCGGCCATTGTCTTCATCGACGAAGCGGATGACATCCTCGCCGATCGCTCGATGAGCGCGACCAAGGAGGCTACCAACGCTCTGCTGCAACTCATCGACGGCGCCGGCGGCATGCTGCAGGACGTGGTGTGGATCGCGGCGACAAACAATCCGGACATGATCGACGCTGCAGCCGTGCGCGGTGGGCGCTTCGGGACGCGTGTGGAGATTGGGCTGCCCGACGGCGACGTCGTTCGAGATGTGGTGGCCTGGTGGGCGTCCGAGCACGCCGGCTTCCTCGGTGAAGGGGATCCGGTGTCTTGGGTGGATCAGGCGGCCGGAGTGCTGACTGGGCTGTCCCAGGCCTCGATCCTGGAGGCGCTCAAGGACGCCAAGAACATGGCTGTGATGGATGCCATGGGTGGACAGAACACGGGGAAGAAGGCAGTAGTATTGCTCGAGCATGTACAGGCCGCGCGCGCGGCAATGGCGGCTGCATGAGCACGGCAGCATCGTCCCCGGTAGGCGCGCGCCTGCGCGCCGCACTTCCCTGGTCCAACCTGTCTACAGCGGGCAGCTGGGCCGCCCTCGGCGCGCTCGCCGGCTGGTTTTCCATCGAATCCATCATCAGCACAAGCTGGCTGGCGCCCAACGATGCCCAGCGCATGCTGTTCGGCTTCGCCCTGCTGTCCATGACGCTGGCATTTCGGCCGAAACACCGCCGGCGCGATGTGGCACTGCTGTTCTTTGGCTGGTATCTCGGTGCCGGCTCGGCGATTCCATCTCTGTGGACTGGCTTCTTCGCAGGCTCGGTGGCCCCAGGCGTGATGGCCTGGCTAGGCTGGGCGCTGATAATGGCCGCCCCCTTCCTCCTCGCACCGCGAGGCCGGCCTTGGATCGGCATCCTTTGCGGACTGAGTCTGGGCGCAGTACCCCCACTGGGCATACTTGGTATGGCCTCTCCCCTTCTGGCAGCCGGCGCGCTGTTCCCGGGTTGGGGGCTGGCTGGCGTAGCGCTGATCGCCGCGCTGCTGGCCATCGCGTCCTGGAGCTCGACGGCGCGCACCAGCGGGAATAAGGCAGTGACGGCTGCGCTCATCGCAGCGCTACTATGGGGCGCACTCCAGGCTGCCACATATCGTCTGCCTGCCGCTCCCGATCTTGCTTGGGCGATGACGACGTATCTCGGCGACTATCCGGAGGCTCTGCAGCAGCGCTTTGCCCGCCAGGACGACCTCAAGGCGCAGGTGCGCCGCGCGATCGACGAAGGCGCCCGCCTGATCGTGCTACCTGAGGGCGCGAACGCGCAATGGAATGACGGCCAGGCCTTCTACTGGAGCGACATCGCAGAGTTGGCAAGGAAGAAGAAGGCGACGGTTCTGCTGGGAGTCTATGAGACCGATCCACTCACCCAGCATGACGGGCGTGACACTCTGCTCGACCTGGTAACGGACCAGCACTACACAGCGCAAATGCCCATGCCAATTGGAATGTGGAGACCGTGGGCAGATGAGCACTACCCGATGCGGGCACCCGGGGGCGGCCTGCAGACTCGCTACGGCCCGGCGTTAATCTCGATCTGCTATGAGGATCTGCTATTGTGGCCGCTGATTGCCCAGCGTCTGCAGATGACCGCGCATGGCACGACCCCGGCGCTGCTCATTTCAGCTGCCAACCAGTGGTTCGCTCACGACGGCAACGCGGTCGCTCAAACTCGCGCTATCGGCATGCAGGCCCGGATTTGGGGCGTGCCTTTACTTCGCGCGGTGAACTGGGCGCGGCCAGTTTCACATGCTCCATTCTCCGTCAATTGATGCAGGAAGGCCTAGATGCGCAGAATCTTCTTCTTGGCACTGCTGGTGACACTAGCTGCAGAAAGTACCAACGCCAGGTTGCTACATGGACGAAAGTTGAAGGTAACGGCGGTCAAGTAGTCGATGCTTAGGGTGCGTCGACAACCGAATGATCCTACGCTCGCGCCACCGACCCACTGAAAGCTGAAAAACAAAAACCCCCACACAGCCGATCACGGCTGCATGGGGGTCTTGAGTGAATCAGTATGTGGCCTCGATGATCTTCGTCGCATCCACGCCGAAAGTCTCTGCAGCCTCCTCATAGATGTCGCGGATAGAAACGCCGACCTTCTGGATGGTTTCACCGCGGCGTATGAAAGCAGTGGCGTGACCAGTCAGATAGCGCAGCTTCTCTGCACCGATCTCCTGCGCAACCAGCACCTCGCCCTCCGCAACGAACGGCATGATGTGCTGCTCCCACGAAAACTCAGCTTCATCGGTGCCCTCCAGGTCGTCCTCGGGCACCTGCAAGGCTTTCGCCAAGCGGGCGAAGCCTTCGGGGTCAGCCTCACGGTCCGGGATGTTCGGAGACAACCAGCAGGGGAAACCGCCGTTGTCGGAGTCGCCTGCGCCGAAGCCGACGTGCAAGCCTCCCTCGATTTCCTTTTCCCACATTTCCAGATCGGCGCCGATGAGCTCAAGGTGCTCCTGCAATGCCTCAACTGTCACGCCATCGTTGAGGCGGACATAGTTCGTCCGTGCACTGCCATACCAATTTGCCATGTCTTGCTCCTTATAGTCCGGCGGAATTGCCGGGATTCGGGAATGGTTGTGCGATGCCAAAAAGAAAAAACCGACCCACGCTTGCGCGCAGGCCGGTTTTCGGGTCAATGCCCGAGTCCTTGGGGCCGTGATCAGGCCTCCAGTTCTTCGGTCAGGTGAACGGACTGAAATTGCTCGTCCGGGTAGGCGTAATGCGCCTGCTCAGTGCTCGGCATCGCTCCCTTCGAAGTACAGATCCCTCAGATCGATCGCCGTCCCCGCGCCGCCGTCGTAGAACAACACGCCACGGTCGCGCTCGAACCCGGAAGGCAGTTCGCCATCGGTGCTGACACTGGTGATCAGATCGTTGAGATCGATCGCTCGCGTCTCGCAGTCGTAGTCCGCGTTTTTGGGATGCCCACGGAACCAGAACGAGGTGTTCCCCGCCCCGTGCTGCGGATACACCACAAGCTCGCTGTCGCGCATACGCAGACTGTTATCCGGATCGCTCCAGATGCCATTGTCTGCGTCAACATGCGCCACCCGAATGCCGGCCGCCGAAGCAGCTGCCGACACGCGAGCGATCTTGGCCAGAAACTCCGGCTTGACCTCGATTGCAGCGTAAGACGGGCTATCCCCGTCTTGGTTGCACGCGAAGGCATCGATCACCAGCTGGTACGGCGTGAACGACGGGATTTCCGGAAGCGCCTTGCGTGCTGCCATGGCGTCCCCGGCCAGCTTCAGCGCCCCGATGACTTCTTGCGCGGGTACGATGTTCTGGCGTTCGGCCTCGTGAAGCATGGCCTCCAGACTCACGGCACCGCTCATGACGTTTCGCACCACCAGGCCCAGGTCTTCGCCAGACGGCTCGATGGCGACGTCGTTATCAATGACTCGCCCGTCGGGCGCCGAGATTTCAACAGCGCGCAGGCCGGTCCAATCGTACGACGGATCGAAAACGAGATTGCCGACAGCATCCGCCCTTGCCATGACCGCTTCGATGATCTGGCCATCGTTGGCGTCATCCGGCACTTCAATGACTTCGGTTGCGTAGGCGGGGGTGTCTTGGCCCCAGGTGACTGTCACTTTCATGTGGCTCTCCTCAAGGTCCGGCGAAATGCCGGGATTCGGAGATAGTTGCCTGGTAAGGACAGAAAAAAACCTGCGGCCTTCGGGGGACTATCTTTGGGAGCCTGCTACGCCTCGGGCATATCAAACTGCAGCACCGTGTCGTCCCGTGAAATGAGAACACGCTCGGCTGTCGTCTTGCACACCCAGGTCTGTTGCAAACAGGCGTTTGGCATACTCAGTGTCTGGACGTCGAACACCACCTGGCAGGCTCCGTACTCCCTACGCGCAGATTCGTACCGGATTGCACCCGTAGGCGGAATAAGGCTTCTGGCATGCGTTGCAAGCGCGTGACAGTGAGCGTAATTCTCGGGATCACGCCAGTTGGCGCGGTGCGCGTTCCAGGGCGGTTCGGTCAGATCCAACTCTAGCCCGCAAAAGTGTGCCTGGAAGAACGTCAATTCCACGACAAGCTGCGTGTCCTTGAGTCCCTCGCTGTCCATAAAGAATTTCCAGCGCCAGTGGGCGATTTCTGCCGCGACGGTCTCTGGCTCGTCGGCTCCGTACCAAGCACCGCCCTCACCTGGACGGCGAAAGCGCGAGGACCACTGAGAGACATAGCGAAAGGGGGTCGAAAGCAGATAGGGCGCCCCTTCGGCTTCGACAGGCAACGTTGGCTTGCTATCCTCAAGCAATTGCTCGAGTAGATGCTGCTCATCCAGAGAGTCCGCCAGACGCATCGTCGCAACGCGATGCTGCGCCTCCACCGCGCGCCAGAGATCGCGATGTTGGGTGCCAATCGATGCCAGCCATTCTGCGTGCCACTGCATCAGGCGATGGCGCGCGCGCCGTCCAGATAGCTCACCACCCGCACGAGGCCGTCCACCTTCTGGATCGCATCCTTCGGGACTTCGTTGAAGGCGCGGTTAAAGGAAGACATCCAGAGCTTGCGGTGCTGGTCGCTGTTACCGACCATGGCATCCAGAGAACGGTAGACACGCACGAGCAATGTCGCGAGCTCTGCTGGTTTGGTCCCGATCTCCAGTTGCCGCTGGCCGGCGGCCATGCGCGAGACTTGCGACTCGCTCACACCGACCACACGTGCAAGCATGGCGTTATTCAACCCCAGCAGGTCCGCTGAGCGCAGGGCGGCCTTCGTCAGCACCGCGCCGGCGGTCGCCTGATTCTGCTTCCCTACGATTGCGTTGGTTCCCATTTGTTGAGTCCGGTTTCTTGCTATAGAAATCATATATCGCGATTCTTTCATTGGCAATAAAAAAGCCGGGCATGAGGCCCGGCTGTTCTGTGGTTATGTGCTTCATTCGGCGCACCGAATTGGACATCCTTTGAGGCTTGCGCTTGAGCGGCAACCGCATCCGTGAACTGGCCTACGCGTTCTTGACAAACACGGTCACGATACGACCGCTGCCAACGTTCTGGACATCGACGTTGATACCTTCCAGTTCGCGGTCGCGAATGTCATCGAGCGTGAACTTTGCTGCTTCCTCGGGAGAATCAGCAGTGACGCTCATCTCCACCCGGCCGGTCCAGTCCTCGCTGTCCTCGCCCTGCGGCGAATTCAACGCCTCAAGGGCGGCACGCAGGTCAATCCGTCGTGCCTCCTCGATGCTCGCCATCAAGCAGCAATGGGAATCGAGGAAACCGTCCGAAGGCCGTTCGCATTCTTTGTACGGGGTGCCGTCATCCTTTTCGAAATCCCAGATGCTGAGATCAGCAATCTGTTTGACAAACCGCGCCCTTTCCTCCGAATGCTGCATGGCTTGCGATAGCGCGACCTGAGTGGCTTTCATAGCGATAGAAAGGCGGTTGATCACCTCCACCGCATCCTCCGCCACCCCTGGAATTGCCGACTCAACAGAGTGCTCTTCCGAATTGAGGAGGCGTTCACAGATTTTGTTGGCGTTGGCATGGTCTTCCACATTCTGGGACTGCTCGACTGCTTTGAGTAGCCGCACGTATTGCGTTAGATCCCAGAGTCGCGCGGAACTCACCACCATCAGATCGGCTTCGCAGCCTTCATTGCTGCCCGACTCGTTCAGCGCATCGGTCAAGTCAAACAACTTGTTCAAATTGCTCATGGAATTCTCCTTGAGTATCCAGCCGGGATTGGCTGTATTCCAGAGTGGTTGCCCTGCCGGGACATAGAAAATCGGGCCAATGAGAAAAGCCCCGTCTCCGAAGAGAACAGGGCCTGGTTGCTTGATTTACAGTCGCTTAACGACAGCGCACGCTGTGGCAGCGGGCCGAACAGCTTGCCGCATCGAGCCGGTCATCCCATAGGATGTCGAGGGCTTTCCGGTTCGCTTCAGGCTTATTGTCTGCCGCGACCTTGATAATGCCGAGCACCGTGACTGCCACGTCGTCGCCGACGGCTTCAACGGTCACCGAGTAGATCCCGGGCAGCTTGTCACCGATACGTTCCACGTCGCGCCCGAGGTGCGTTTTCGAGTAGTCCTCGTGGTCTTCGTCCTGCTCCAGCACGCGGCCGGTGCGCGGGTCAATCACGAAGAACTCGAAATCATCGAGCACATCCACGCCGATCTCCGAATGGAAGACATCGAGCGCCGCAGCTGCCATGCTGCCTTCGGACAGGCCGGTGGCCACCATGACCGAATACACGGCGGGCACATGCCTGTCCTCGTCGTCCAGGGCCTTCCTGTTCACCACGGGGATGGCGGCGATGGCTACATTGATGAAATCAGCCATGGATGACAGCCTGCGAAGCGCTCTGCGTTGCATTCGCCTCCAAGCCCAACTCCAACAGAGCCTCGGCGTCCCAGTCCTCCAGCTTGCACTGGGAATCAGACTCGACCGCATTGGCCCAGTCCGAAGCCGTCCGGACTTGCTCAATGCTAAGCGGCTCGATCTCAATGCCAACTTCGCGGTAGGTGCCAAATTCGTGCTGATTGGTGGTCAGCACCAGACTCACGCCAACTGGAGGCTGGCCATAGGCGCGCTCGATCTGGCGAATGAATGCTCTGCACTCGCTACGATTGCGCACGGCAAAATTCACCTCGCCGACCTGGGCCACGTCCGCGCAGGAAGGGCCAGCGCCGACCTCGATTACGTTCTTCATCTGGGGTTCTCCTCTCATCTTCGGCGGGGATTCGCCGGTTTCCCCTGTAGTTGTTGCGCGCGGCACATGAAAAAACCCGCCAGCGTGTGCTGGCGGGTTGTGTGATGGTGGTGTGATTCAGCTGACGAACGATCACGCGCTCGCTTGCTGCCCCTCTCTCTGGCCGCTGGCCTTCACGTACCAGGTCTCCTTACCTTGCTTGCGGTACGGTTCGAAGTCGATGTTCAAATCTTTGGCAGCCTTGGCATAGTCGATCGTGCCCTTGACCATGGATTTGATCACCGACACGCCATAGCCTTCGGCGCGGCCACCCTGCTTCTCTGCCAACTCAATGAGTTGCGCGCGCAGCGCGTCTTTCTCGCCTTCGAGGTCGCCAATTCTGTCGACCAGCTCCAGGTAGGCTTGCGCAAGCGGCTCCATGCCATCGCCAAGCGGAGGACGTTTCTCGAACACCGCCTGCCAGAAGTCCAGCAGACACGGCAGCAACCGCTTCGCCATCATCGCCAGTTCGCCCATGTCGACCGGCACGATGACCAGTTCGTCCTTATCCGGGTCGTAGCTCACGAAGAACGCTCGCTTGTCGTTGCCCCAGGACTCAGGCATACCCCAAGCGACCAGCGCCTGGTGCGCGATTTGTGGCACGTAGTAATCGACCACCTGGCCATTCTTGGCCATCTCGTGAACCTTCGCGGATGGCACCTTGATCTCGACGATCGTATTGCCATCCAGGCTCATGCCATCGAACGATGCCGAAAGCTGCGGAAAGGGTTCGCACTCGCCGAAGCAAGGCGACACCATTTCGCCCGTCTTCGCCTCATACGCCAGGCGGGCAGTTTCCTCGTACTGCCGACCCCGATTCATCGCGAAGTTCGATTTCTGCGGCGGCAGTTGCCCGGTTTTCTCCAGCCAGAGGGCGTGTAGAGACCGCGCCCACGACGGCTTGCTGCACAAGCCGCGTCCTGCTGCGATCACCGGTGCATCGGACGCGCCCAAATGCTGCGCACGCCAAGCGTGCCAAGCATCGTTGTCGGGCGAGCCCGAGGACGTGGTAAATGCAACCTGCTTCATTTTTTCCTCCTGCAAAGTCCGGCGGGATTGCCGGTTTTTCAGGAGTGGTTGCTCAGCGCGAAGAAGAAAAAACCGCCTGCGCTTTCGCGAGGCGGTTTGGTGGAACATCAATCGGCGGCTCGGAGCAGCTTCACAGCGATCGTTCTTTCGGCCTCACTCAATGAAGGATCGACCTGATCGCAAGTTTTATTGACGGCTTCGCGCGCCTGGACTTCGCTTCCGATCGCGAATCTGTACGTCTGCGCGCGGCTCCGCACCTCATCGACAATGGATTGGACTGACTTCAGGTCAATGCCACCATCCAGTTCGGCATATCCGCTCAACGAATATGTGTCGACCCAGGTTGCACTGCAGTTTTCGCACTTCACCGATTGCGAAGCGGTAGCTTCCTCGCCTTCGATATGCCCCTGGCAGGAAAGGTCATTGCTCCCGCAAGAGGGGCAATGACAACCACGACGGGCAATGAATTGCGCGTCGGTCATGACGCCCTTCTCCGGCGCCCATTCTGCCGTTGCCGGCGGCTGGCCAGCGGACGATTCGATGGCGCCGACGACTTGCGAGATCTGAGCGGCCATGCCCTGCAGACGATTCAGCGCGCATGTCGTGCTATCTGCGTCCTCTAGTTCACGAACGATGGCCAGAATCAGCGTGTCGCCGATTCCTTCGAACTCACGGACCGACCGCAGTGCGGAATACGTTCCGTCCTCATAGCCGCTGACTGCGATGCGCTGCAGCTTGTTCAGCGGTATCGCATCGCGCGGCTGACCTTCCGCTGTCGAGGGCTTCTGCTCGAGTAGCTCATTGCTACGCTTCAGCGCCTCGGCAATCGTCGCAAGGTTGCGCGCGATCGACGGCATAGTGCCCTCGAAAAAGTTGCGGCCCATCATGGTTTGAAAGAAGTCTGGTCCTGGCATACAGGTCTCCTGTGGATCTCGGCGGGATTGCCAAGGTTCGCAGGTGGTTGTCAGTGGGGGGCAAAAAAAAATCCCGCCTGTAGCAGACGGGATTGGTTGCACATCAGCAGTCACGCCGGGGCAATAGCGCCAGCCGATCGCCGGGCACAGGCCATAACAACCCGTTCACACGTGGGGACGTCGAACCAGCCAATGTGGCATTCATCGACGCACGCGATCCCAAGTTGGCCTGCAAGCCAAGCGTAGGCCTCCGAGCGAGTCATCTGCCTGGACTGCCACAGCGGATTGAATGCCGCCTTGGCTCGCTTGCGCGCCTCGCGGGTGGGTCCGTCCGCCAACGTCCCCAGGGGGATCGCGGTGAAGGGGTGCATTCCCACGTAGGCTCCGCAGCCGCAGCAGCGATACGCCCACGGCCAGTCGCCATATGGCCGCCCGTAGATCTTCTCGTTGCCGACGATCTCGACGGAGCCACCGCAGGCCTCGTGCACCTTCGGCGCCGGCAGCGGGTTCTGCACGCGCGCAATGGCACGGCGCGATGGATTCCAAGGTGTCTTCTCACGCATGGTCCTGCTCCTGCTGCGCGGCGCCAGGGGCGCGGGCTTTGCGGGGCCACTTTGCAGTCAACGCGTAGCCCTCGCGTTGGGGTTCCGGTGTCGAACCAGCCCCGAAGAGAAATTCTTGGCGCTCGACGGGAATGCGCGCCAGCGTCTTGCCGACTTGCGCGGCCAGGCGCACCGCAGACAAGCCGATGAAAGCGGGCACATCGTTTTGCATGTTGATCTCCTGTAAAGGTCCGGCGGGAGCGCCGGTTTTCCAGGATGGTTGTCTCGCGCTGCCGAAGAAAAAGCCCGCTCCATGTAGGAAGCGGGCTCTGGTCGAAATCAAGGCGCGGAATGCACGCCTGGAGTGGTTGGCTCCTGCTGCTGTGCGGGCGCGGCGGCACACTGGTTCCATCGCGCTGCATCCTCCGACACGCCCGCCCGCTGGCCAGAAAGGTCAGTAGCCGAAGAGGAAAGAATGGCGCGCAAGACCTTCGCAGCGGCCGCGGTCGCCGAAGGGAGGAGCTCGTCAAACTCGCCCTGTACGGGACCGACGTTCACCGTCTTGTCGTAGCATTCGAGCCCGTCGGCAATCGCCTCGATGTCTTCTCGGCTGTACCCTCCTAGCTTCAGATCCCCAGCGCCATCATGGCTGGAGGACCGCTCGCACAGCGCCTTCAGATTTCGGATTGCGCCCTCCGGCACGTTGGGCTTACTCCATGTCAGATATGGCCGCCAGTTCCCGTACTGGCCGTCAGCTAACAGGGTGCCGGCCAGTTCGTAAGACCAAGCCACCGGCTCGGCGCCGACCAGAGCAGCCTGCAAGGCCGCCTCAAATTCTGCCTGCGAATAGACTTTTTCCAATTTCATCTCCCGATTGATGTCCGGCTAATCGCCGGGGTTCCACGTTGGTTGTCATGCCCGACCATAAAAAAGCCCGCCTCCTCATCGAGGAAGCGGGCTTAGTACGTATGTCAGGTTTGGATCAAGCCTGGCATCTCCTCAGGCTTCGGTCCCGGACCGTGCACAGTAGGCTCGCACGCAACGTGATGCAGAACGGCGCGTACCGCTTGCACGAACGTCTCGCGAGTCAGACGCCAGGGGAAGTCACCGATGGCACCGCGGGCGATGCGGATAATCTCCTCATCGCTCGGCTTCCTTTGCACCTGGGATGTCATGCGAAAAGCTCCATTTGGTTGACCTCGAACAAGCGGTCCTTGCCCCATACTGACCGGCCATCGAGGGTGAATCCGTTGAGGTAGTAGTCGCCGCCCTTGCCGCACGGCCGGCGCACGACCAGGTGGTAGTGCTCCTGCGACGGGCGCTCCCGACCATTGATTTGGTCGTGGTATTCGACGCAAGTACATGGGCCGTCGATCTCTCGAACGACGTAGGGGCCGGTGCCATAGTTCGTGCGCAGGTGAGCACCGATGGTGACGATGTGCTGTCCAGTCATGGTGTGCCCCTCCCCGCTTATTGCCGAACTGGCGGCTTCTCGCCAGGTGCTGCCGACCGGAGGACGTAGCATTCGCCAGCGACAGGAACGATCTGGCCGGACTCATCCATGTCCCAACACGAAGGGCCGGCGCTTTTGACGCCTCCGCCAACAATCTGGATCGGCGGACGCTCAGGCTTGTCTTCGGTTCGAAGCGTGCCTGGAGCCGGACGGAATTCGCTGTACAGAGTGACCACGGTTACATCGTGAGCGTTTGCCGCAGGCTGCGGCACTTGTGCTTGCGATGCCATTGAGACCAGCATCGACAGCATTGCAGCAAGCATCGGGCGGCAGCCCTGAGTGAAAATGGGTGCAATCATTTGGATCTGCTCCTAAATGTCCCGGAATGCCCGGGGGTTCGGTATTGGTTGCGGCCACGGGCAAAGAAAAAACCGCCGAGCCTTGCGGGCACGGCGGTTCCTCAGTTCAATGTCCTTGCGCTTGGAACGTCGAAGTCCCAGACGTCCAGTGACTCCTCCTCGTCTGCGCATGACCGGCACGGAAAACTTTCGGCCACATCAATGAGCGGCATTAGGCAGATCGGTACGCCCGACGCGTTGAAGATCGAGAGCATTGCGCCCTGCTCCACCACGCAATTGCCGCCCTCTGGAACGTGAACGCTCAGGCCCGAGAAGGTGACAATCAGCGTGTCCCGCGCGCACGTAATCCGCTGGCCAACCCAAGCGGTTTCGAACATTGGCACCATCACGCGGCTACCTCCATGTCGATCTGCGTCAGCAGGGCGATGAGCTTCTGGTGCAGTGTCTGCAGCGTCGAGTCGTTGTGCACCACGGCATCGCACAGCGAAGAGTGGTCCTGCTCGGTAACGTGCGCCCCTGGCTCGATGCCAGGCCGATTGATCCAGACGATGAAGGCGTCGAGCTCACGCAGCATCGCGAACTCATTGGGCAAGCGCGTATCCGTGACGCACACGCGCTTTCCGCTTGCGACTAGGCCCCGGATGCGATCGCGCAGGATCTTCACCCAGTAGTCCGGGTCTTGCGCCCGCCGGCCCATTCCAACTTCGATCAGCAGATCGCGCAAAGACTTCCCGCTCAGGAAATCCTGAGGCTTCTCCTTGTCCTCATCGGCGATTCTGCGAGCCTGAGGGTATTGCGCAAAAATCTCTTCGCGCAGCGCGTCGGCGAAGGCCACGGTCACGTAACCGGCCGCGCGCAGCGCATTGGCTGCTGTGTCCTTGCCGCTGCGCTTGATACCGGCTAGGCCAATGATGTTGCTCTTCATGACTCTCTCCTTTCTTTCCGGCAACAGGCCGGTTTCGCAAATGGTTGCGGTAAGCCGGCAAAGAAAAACCGCCCTGACATACTGATGTCGGGGCGGTTGGTTGGTCAGGCAGCCTTGGGTTCCAGCGCACGCATAGCGCGTTGGATCTCCGCTGCGGTCAGGGTGTCAAGCGCCAAGCCGGGCTTGCCGAGCCAGGTCATCAACGAGTCTTCGGACCGGTCGACTCGCGAAAGCGTTTCGCGCAACGCGTTGATCGCCTCGACGGAGGCTCCTGCGGGCTGCGACCCACTGCCAACGAACGTGGTCTGCAACGCCTCCAGGTCTTCCTTCGCGTAGACGTTCAGGCCATAACCGGACTGCACCGCGATGCCCTTTGCAAGACAACGCATGACGGCGCGGTTCCAATCGTGCGGCGTCGGGGTCGTGAGCGCCATGTGCTCGCGCCGTTTGCCGTTCACCTCGACGACACCCATGATGGGCAGCATCTCGATGTGGCTCTGGCCCTTGTAGGTCACCTTGACCGAGACCATATAGCTCTGGCCAATGACGACGTACGGCTGCTCGCCAATCTCCCCGCTGACCGGGTCAACCGACTCATACTCGATCACCTCCCAGCTGAACTCCGGGTCGGTGATCCGGCATGCCGCCAGCGCGGCGGGCCATGAAACGTACGACGGCCCCTTGTCACCCCCCTTTTTCACGGTCAGGGGCGCCATCTTTGCGAGGTCAGTTGCTGGACCTACGTTGAGGGCGCGCAAAAACGCCGCTGCCTCGTCGTACTTGCCGTACAGGCCAAGTCCAACACCAAGCACCGAGGCAATCGCCTTGGCGCGGCAGCGATTGATCGCGTCGTTCACGTCGCGAGACGTCAGACGCGAGGTCGGGACCGCTTCGTTGCGCGCATCGAGGATCGGCAGCCAGGTCCGATGTCCGTTCATGTCGATGGCCACGACCGCCCCGCCCAGCAACGTACGCGCAGGATTGCCCTTCCACATCACCACGTTTTGCTGCGGGCGCTCAGCGATGGCGAGCGCAGCGGCCCACGGAATGTAGGACTGGCCGTTGGCGTCAGCGACGAGCTCCTTGTATTGCACCTTGATGCCTTCGATGAATTCCATCTCTTTCTCCTGTCATGGACCGGCGGAATTGCCGGGATTCAGGACTGGTTGTCAGGACGGAAAGAGAAAAAGCCTGGCACACAACATCAGCAATATGTTTGTTTCATAAAGATTGCCAAGATGCGCAACGTAAAGCATACTTTGTTTCCAACATCGGAGGAAGAGCAAGATTTCGCAACGTCATGGCTGAAGCGACCCTGAACGGCGAGGTGCTACGCGTCACGTTTCGCAGCGAGGAGAACGACTGGAGCGTTCTCGTACTGCGCAACCCCGACCGCAACGGCCCGCCGGAGATCCACTGTGTCGGCGTGACCAACGCCGGTCCGGGGCAGTTTGTGACTGCCACCGGCAAGTGGACTCAGCGCAATGGCTCGCCGCAGTTCAAGGCGGACCGCATCACCGCGACGAACCCGACCACCCCCGAAGGCATTACCGCCTACCTGGGCTCGGGCACGATTGCCGGCATTGGTCAGAAGAAGGCCGCCGCACTGGTCGCCGCCTTTGGTGTGGATGTCCTGCGCGTGCTGGATGAAGAGCCCGACAAGCTCATTGGAATCAAGGGCTTCGGCCCCGCCACGGTCGAGCGCATCAAGGCGGCATGGGATGAGCAGCGGCAGGTGCGCAGCATCATGCTGTTCCTGCACAGCCAGAACGTCTCCGCCGCCCTCTGTCGGCGCATCTACCGCGCCTGGGGCGACAAGGCCGTCCAGCTAATCCAGTCCGATCCTTTCCGGCTGTGCCTGGAGATCCGCGGAATCGGCTTCAAGACGGCGGACACGATCGCCAAACGCCTGGCCATCCCCACGGACAGCCCGCAGCGCATACGCGCCGGCATGATCTACGTCATGCAGGAGGCCGTTGGCCAGGGGCACGTCGGCGTCCCCCGCCCGAAATTCCTTGAGCTCAACGTCGAGGCGCTCGGTGTCGGTGCCGAGTGTATTGCGCCCATCCTCGATGCGGACCTGAATGACCAGGTCGACAATCCGCAGTTCGTGCAGCACGAGGACTGCGTCTGCTTCCGCTGGCTGGCCGCCGCCGAGGAATTCGTCTGCGAGCGCCTGATCGAGAAGGCCGATCTGATGGCGCCATGGAAGGAGCCGGCTGGCGGCACCGCTGCGCTGATTGCGCGGATAGAGACGCGCGTGAACATGAAGCTGGCCAACAAGCAGCGCCAGGCAGTGGTCATGGCGCTCAACAGCCGCGTGTGCGTCATCTCAGGCGGACCCGGTGTCGGCAAGACGGCGACCACCAACGTCATTCTGGCGGCCATGCGCGAGATGGGGCTGAACGTGGCTGTGGCGGCCCCTACGGGCAAGGCTGCACAGCGCGCGTCCGAGGCCACTGGGCAACCAGCCAGCACGATTCACCGTCTGCTCGGCCTCAAGGGGGGCGACTCCAAGGAGTTGCAGCAGGTGCAGGCGGACGCGCTGCTGATCGACGAGATGTCGATGGTGGACGTGCCGCTGATGCGCAACGTGATGCGCGGCCTGAAGCGCGGCACCGCCCTGATCTTGGTAGGCGACGTTGACCAGCTTCCCTCGGTTGGGCCCGGCAACGTGCTGGGCGACATTATCCGCAGCGGCCGGGTCCCGGTCGTGATCCTGGACGAGGTTTTCCGGCAGGCCCAGGGCAGCCTGATCATCCGAAACGCGCACGCCATCAACCATGGGAAGAACCCCGAGCAAGGCGTGCACGGTGACGATTTCTTCCTCATGACGGAGAAGAACACGACAAGCTTGAGCGACGCCTTGTCGATCAAGGACGAGGATGCCGTGCCGGCCGCCGTCGCGCAGGCCTGCGCGGATGTCATCCGGGATCTGATCACGAACCGCTTGCCGGCCAAGTTCGGCTTCGACCCGGTGCGCGACATCCAGGTGCTCTCGCCGATGAACAAGGGCGCATGCGGAGTTGGAGCGCTCAACGAAGCGTTGCAGCAGGCCATCAACCCTCATCCGTCGGCCGTCGTTCGCCGCTATGGCGCGTGCTTCGGTGTTGGCGACAAGGTCTTGCAGACCCGCAACAACTACGACCTGGAGATCTTCAACGGCGACATGGGCCTGGTTGAGGCCGTCGATGACGACAACTCGGTCCTGCACGTGTCGTTCGACGGCAAACACGTGGCAGTGCCGTTCGACGATCTGGACGACATGCGCCTGGCGTACGCGATGACGATCCACAAGTCGCAGGGCTCGCAGGCGCCGGCGGTGATCATTCCGATGGTCACGCAGCACTGGGCGATGCTCCAGCGCAACCTGCTCTACACAGGTGTCACGCGGGCGCGAAAGCTGGTGGTGCTGGTGGGCCAGTCGCGCGCGATCGCCGCGGCCGTGCGCCAGCGCGATGCGGCCAATCGCGTGACGCGCCTTTGCCAGTTGCTGGCGAACAAATCGCAGGAGGACGAGACAGGAATTTTTCGCCTCGTGGCGTGAGAGATCACGCTGAAGTGGGGGCGAAGAGAAAGGGGGGGTTTTTTTTATTTTCGTGCCAACAACCAATAGGGAAGCGTTTGAAGCTCCCCGTTCTGGGAAGCGGCGTTTTCATCCAAGGAGCAATCATGTCTCTCATCACCATCAACACGAAACAAGTCAGCGGCGCCCTGTTCAACGAGAAAAACGGTCGTGAACTCTTCGTCGCCCGCAACACCAAGTCCCCGGTCATCATGACGGGCTATGTCGGCGCTGGTGAAGTCAAAGGCGAGGACGGCAAGTACAGCCCGACCGAGTACGGCCGCCTGACGATGGAGGCTGCGTTGGCCGGCGAAGGCGACAACAGTCGTCTGGTGCTGTCGATCGGCGGCGGCGCGCTGCGTGGCGTCCTGTTCCGCGCCAAGAAGGATGGCGTGAACTACGACTACCAGGGGATGATCGAGGACGGCAACGGCTTCGAGTACCCGGTCTTCGGTCGCAAGATCGACGGCGAGCGCGGTCAGTTCATCGCCCTTTCCTCGATGGACAAGGCGAAACGCGAAGAAAACGGCAGCGCCAGCAACGCCCCGGCCCGCAAGGAACACGAGGCTGTGCCGGCTGAGCAGGACGAGGGCCTGCCGTTCTGATTCGCCCGTAGCAGCACACTTCACCAAAGCCCTGACCGAGAAATCGGCAGGGCTTTTTCATCGTCTGGCAGTACAACTATTTACGAACACCGGCGCTTTGCCGGATCCAAAACTGGAGAAATGCGATGAGCGGAACGTATGGCTTATTGGCCTGGGAGTATTGCAAGAAGCGGTTATCGTTGCAGGTGCTCAAGTCGAACGCGGGCTTTTACATTGGCACGTTCGATAGCGAGGAAGGTCCATGCTCTCGCGAGTCTGTGGAGTATTTCCGCACGCGCGAACAAGCGCAGATGGCGCTCGATGACAGCACGTGGACGCAGAAGCTTACGCCGTGATTCGACGGCGACCGAATGATCCAGATCCAGCCAGGCCTTGCGCCTGGCTTTTTTCATGCCTCGATCGAGCAACCATTTTCGAACACTCGGCACTGTGCCGACCTGGACTCAAAGGAGAAGGCAATGATTTTGATGGTGCACAACAACGGAGGCTCCCCAAAGTGGTGGGCCAAGGAAGGTAAATTCGGACGAGGCTCCGCCATGTGGGGGCCGATCGAATACATGCACCTCGGCAAGACTGAGGGCGAGACATCGGCGACCTGGCTGGACAAGCAGAAAACGGGCTATGACGTAGTGGTTGACGGCATTCCGGCCTCGACGCTGATGTTGTTGAGTGGTTCCTACAGTTCTGCCAGCAATGAAGCGATCGCGGGGGTGGCTGACGTGCTCATCAGTTGCGAGCGTTCGAGCGGCGGGGTTGCGATGAGCTCGTTGGCACGCGTTGCCAAGCACGTTGCAGAGCAGTGCTTGGACAGCCACCCTCACCTGCGCGCAATGTGGGATGCCAAGATGGATGCGAATGGCGCGCCAGTCGATGCCGTGCTGGTGGAGCCGCCAGTCAGCGTGGCCGAGATGTTGCAGGACCTTGGCAAGCACCTGAGGGAACCGGTAGCCACTGAAGCCGCCCCGTCCCCTTGGGAGTTCTGAAGTAACGGAAATGGCGCCCGCGCGCACCGCAAAAGCCGCAAGGCCGAGCGCCGCGCCGCCTAGAATTGCCTGATTATGAATGCCCCTCCGAGTCTTCTCGGAGGGGCATTTTTCTTTGCGCTGATTTGGGGGCGCTTACCAGTCGGTGACCAGTCGTGGCACGCTTGTTTTCGATGGGCTCAGTTCGAGCCCGGCCTTGGTGGGCCGCACGCCGGCGGGATAAACGGAGAGCACCTGCTGCAGCTGCTTGCTGATCCCTTCCTTGAACTTGCGATCGCGCCCGGCTTCCGATCCGAATTGCAGCTTCAGCGCTTCCCACGGCACGGTCACTGGAGCCTTCAGTGAGAACATGCGGTAGGTCAGCCAGCAGTACAAATCGAGCGCCATCGGCGATTGTCGCAACGCTCGCAGAGCACGCAGATCGATAGGCACCGGCGTGCTGACAACCTCGTCGTAGAAGCGCTCCGAGAGTGTCACTGTCGACTGCCACAGGCCCGCTTGGTCTGGGCGCTGGGGGTCCCACCAGAGCTCGGTGTCATCGGCGATCAAAAACGGCTTATGTGCGAAATCGCTCCCCTGCCCTCCCCCATAGACTATTGCGATGTGGGCTGCAAACAGCCGCTTCATCTGCTCGCGGATACGCGTGATGTTCCCGCGTGGCCCACCGTTCTGCGAGGTGTAGCCGAGGGACTCCAGAAAGTCGGTAAGGCGGTTCCCTAAAACGAGTTGACGGGATTTGGTTCGAAAAGCTTCGGTGGCAATCCAGGCGAGCAGCAAGCGCGGATAAGAACCATATGGAAAGCCAATGCTTTGGGCTTCGTTGTTCTCGTCAAAATACATGCCTGGTTGGATCACCAGACTGACGTTGCCCGCGCGGCGGCCCCAAGCGCGCAGATCTGCTGAAGGTTCCCTGTACGGTAACGTTGCCTGAACCAGCGCGCGGCCCATGAAGCCAATGGTTCCAGCCGCTTTCGCGTCGGCTAGTTCCATTGCTTGTGCCTCCTCGTATAGCCTTGCAGCGATCGTAGGACGAATCACTTGGCCACCGGGGGCAGTCAGGTCTGGTTGTTTGCTCTGTGGCTTTGCCATGCCTATCTCCACGTTTGCGACGGTATAGCACGCACGCAAACCGCAGTCACGCTGATCTGGGGGCGATTGTTTTGACTTTGGCTGTATCTCTTCCATCGTGGTGGACGGCGTGCGTATGGTGGGCAACCGGAGGTTGTCCACAGAAGCGCGTCGTCTTACCAGTAAATCTATGAAGTTAATACCTAATATCAGTAAACTAGATACGGAATTTTCTCTTTAAATTCAATGGTTTGTGAAAATTTTAGCCCTTAGATCAGCGTTAAAGCGCCCCTAGATCAGCGTACGTTCGCCCCTGGATCAGCGCTGCAGTGCCCCCACTTCAGCGTGGCGACGCCCCTGGATCAGCGTGAATAACTGTGGTTTTCCACAGGCCTTATCCACAATCCCGGTAAGAAACAGCGCCCCCACATCAGCGTAGCCCTCGCGGCCGGCCCGCATCACGAGATCGTCGGTGCGTTTTGCCCCCAGATCAGCGTCGGGAGATCGCGCAAGCGCCCCCAGATCAGCGTGACATCCAAAGCAAAGCGCCCCCAGATCAGCGTGGCATCGTCGCTCTCGCCGACGCGGCGGCAATACCGCTCGAGCCGCATTGAATAACCGCGTTGATCGCATCGGCCGGGGCCGAGCGCCCCTAGTTCAGCGTTGATCCAAATACGCCATTTAGTAACTGCGCCCCTAAATCAGCGTGACCGGTCGACAGCAACGCCCCCAGATCAGCGTGAAAATGGTTGTGTGGCGAAGATCGCGCCCCCAGATCAGCGTGAAAACGCCCCTAAATCAGCGCGGCTCAGGAGCCTGCTTTAAAAAGCGCCCCTAAATCAGCGTTGAAAGTGTCCCATTTGGGACACCTTGCAGCGGAAATATTCGAGTGGTGCCCTCAAATCAGCACTGACTCAAGGAGGCGCGCATGTACGCGCCCCGAGATCAGCGTGACAGTGTCCCAGCTGGGACACTTATTCGTCGGCGGCCAGCAATTCAGTCAGAAAGGCGTGCAGACGCTTTGCCTTGCTCTCGGGCAGCGCTACCTGCGAGACCTTGATGACGAATTCTTTGGGCGTCGCGACGATCGAACCGACGCGCGCTCCTTCGTGTATCAAGTAGGTTGTCGGCTCGGCTTCCGTTCTGCTCCGCCGCTCCGCGATACTCTGCTGGAGGAATGCGACCACCTTGCCCTGCTCGAGTTTGCCGGCCTCAACGAGATCCAATGCTTCTAAAAGTCTCGGGGCAAGTTTGGGCACTGCCTTGATGGCCTGCGAAATCTCGGAGGCTGCGCTTCTGCCGATCAGCCCGGGATTGACTCGTAGCCGGTCGATCACGGGTTCAGGCAAGTCGCGGAACGCAAGGTATCGGTAGAGCTCCGAGCGCGAGATATTGATGGCCTTGGCGAGATGGGCCCGTTTCGGGAATTCCACCTCCAAGCGACGCAGACCTTCTGCTACCTCGAAATCAGTCAGCGCCTCGCGATCAATGTTTTCTGACAACGACATGGCCGCGGCTGTAGCATCGTCTACATCGACGATGATCGCCTCAATGGTCGGCTTGTTTAGCAGACGATGCGCGCGCAGACGCCGCTCGCCAGCGATGAGCTCATACGCTTCACCCAACGGGCGCACGATAATCGGTTGCGTCAGACCTATGGCCGCGATCGATTCCGCCAATTCACGAATGCTGGCTTCCGTGAACTTCATGCGCGGCTGGTAGCGGCCTGGCTGGATGCGTTGAAGCGGGATTTTGGTGTGCTGGCGGCCTGCGTCAAAATCCACGGCGTAGTCCGCATCGCGATGCTGCTTGATGTTTGCGGCAGCCTGCCGCGCCAGCATTTCCTTGATGCTCTTGCTCACGCTTCAGCCCCTTCGATCGGTGTCTCATCTCCGACCTTGAGCTTGAGAGATTGGGCCAGCGCTTGCGCGAGCGCGCGGAACTGGCGCGCTGGTTTGGACCCCCGATCGATGCCGTGCGCGCTGGTCTTCATCACGACAGCCTGTCGAACCGCCGTGCCCTGAGAAATCTTTTCTGGCAACAGCGCACCAAAGGTTTGTTCGGCTTGGCCTGCGAGCAGCTTGCAGATGGTCTGGCGGTCGTCGTATTTAATGAGCAAAGCGCCTAGCATTTCGAGATTCGGGTTGATCCTGCGGATCTGTGCAACCTTTTTGAGCAGATCCTCTGCGCCGTACAGGCCATACTGATCGCCGGCCTCGATGGGCACGATAACGTGCGTAGCCGCGGCGAGCGCGTTGCTCGCCAGCAGCTTCAGGCTCGGCGGGCAGTCGATGAGGATGACATCGAAGACCGAGTCCGCTGGCAACAGCTTGCTGCGCAATTCTTCGTTTGGCCGCGGCGACAAGTCTTTAAGTTCGTCTTCGGCCTTGCCGAGTGCCAGACTGCCCGAAATCAGGCAGACACCATCGATGGTGGTGTCGTCTTGGACCGAGGGCGCAAGCAGGCTGTGGTCGCCGGTCAGCAAATCAGCTGCGGAG
>Ga0233394_1000036_pt1 | contig 43237 bp, 53 predicted proteins | sample 24DmetaG_FD_190481 | JGI IMG/M metagenome (GOLD analysis project Ga0233394, IMG submission 190481) | Seawater microbial communities from Monterey Bay, California, United States - 24D | ecosystem: Environmental > Aquatic > Marine > Coastal | place: USA: California | collected 2016-11-02 | reverse complement strand
TGAAAACGAGGGGACCCCATTGGACAGGCGGGCTTTGACTCAGACAGCTGTACTCGGTGCGCGTGGTGGTACGGGCATCGGCGCGAAGTTGTGGATTGGGCATCCGAATCGATTGGCGAGCTCTCGGGCGTACTTCAGTGCCAGATGTAGTGTGCCGTGATCACCTACACATTCAACCCCGCCCGCGCGGAAGTGCACGTAGACCGAGAAAAGTTCGGGATTCACATCGTCGACTTCGCGGATCCCCACGTTCTCGCCGGCTGGGGTGCGTACGTTACGCACGCCATGCACTTCCAGCGCGTCGAACTCTTCCTGTGTTGTGCCGAAAAGCACGTCATCGAAGCGCTTGTCCAGCGGGGCATCGGTGGCCGGACCGATTCCGGTGTCTGCTTCTTCCCAGCACCACCATCCAGAGCCAACGGCAAACACTTCGATGCGCCTGCCATTGACTTCGATTTGCTGGCCATTGACGAGGAATGGCTCGCCATCGTCGGCGATGACGATGACGGCCGTGCCCGACGCGTCGAATTCCACCTGGCCTGGCATCAGCAGGGCCAGCTGCAAGACAGATGGCCTGGAAAACAGCGGCTGCTGAAATCCATTCCAGAGCCGGCCATTTGTGAATGCCGGAATGCTGGGGCTGCCGTCCAACCAATCGCCTGTAACCCGGCATGCCCGATAGGGGGGCAATGGAACGCTTGCCATGCTCAACTCCTGAAGATCCGGCACAGCGCCGGGGTTCAGGAGTAGTTGTTCAGCGCGGACGAATAAAATGCCCGCCCTTGCAGCCGCGGCAACCGCCCGCGCATTCCAGATAGGTCAAGGGCCGGCAAGGTCGCGGAAATCGGCTGGTGCCAGCAACGGCAAGCGCTTCAACGCCCAAGCAGTTCACGCTGGGCCGCCATCACAAGACCTCTCCAGCCGGCCTGGTCTGGGTCCACACCGTAACGCTCACGCACCAGGCGCTTGGCCTCGGCCTCGACGGATTTGAGCTCTTCTGGAGTTGGCCCCGGTGCTGCGACTCTGGCAGGTGCTGATCGATGTTGGAAGGCTGCCCTGGACCGAGCAAGCCGCTCTCTCTCGGCCTGCTCTCTTCGCAAGCGCTCCTGCTCCCGCAGGCGCTCTTGTTCTTGCTCTTGCTGGCGCGCTCGCTCAATCGCCTGCTGACGCTCAAGCTCGAACTGGGTGATCAGACGCTCGGTGTTTTCGATCAGCAGCTGGCGCTCTTCTGCGCTCAGCAAGCGCCCGGGTCCACCCCCATAGCGCGGCTCGGCCTCACGAGAAAGGCCGACGAAGAGACGATCGAAACAATCCTCGCCGTAGACGCCAAGCGTGCCGTTGTGGCGCACAACGTGGATCCGCTTGTAGACACCCCGGCCGCAGCCTGGCGCTTGGCACACCACTCGATCGTCTTTATCGACTTCGACAACGGCCAACAGTTCTGCGCTCATGATTGATGCCCCAGCTTGTTCTGCGCGGCCTGTGCGTTTTCCTCGCGGGTCTTTCGGCGGCGATCAGCCGGCCCCAGCGCGATATAGCAATTCGACCTCGACCACGGCAGGCTTTGATCCTTGCGGCAGACCGTTTCGCTGAAACCGATCTCGCCGAAGTCCGCCAGAAACTCGTCAAACGCATCCCATCGCGGATCGTATTCGCCATTGACCTTGCCCGCGCCGCGCCGCTGAACATCCCGGCACAAGGCGCGGACCTTGAGCCAGGCGCGATAGATCGAGGTGTGCCCCGATGCCAGTTCGCCATCAACAGCATGGCCGTGGTCCCGCGTTTGCGCACCCTGCTGAACAAGGCGCTCTTCGTGATAACAGCCACAGCTGGTCGTGTCGCCATGACGCAGGCGGGATGGCGTCGTCACAATTTGCCCGCCACAGTCGCAGCGGCAGACGATCTGCGTGTTCTTGGCGGAGCCCCTCTGAATGTCGGTGGCCACCAACCGTCCAAACCGCTTGTGCATCACATCTGCGAACACGCTTTGGCGAGAGGGCTTTTCGTCCTTGCGACGCTCCGCATTCAAACAGCCGCACGACATGACAGTTCCCGCCTTCAGGCCATCCAGGCGTACGTCCTTTTCCGTACCGCAGTCGCAGCGGCACAGAACCCTCGCCTTTCGCCCAATGGACGACACGGCAAGCACGGTATAGCGGCCATAGCGCGTACCGGGTGCCGCTCCAGGTGGGGTCGGGTTAGGCTTGGCTGCCACTATTTCAGTTGAAGGGATTGGCCTCGCTCGTATCAGCCTTGATCGCGATCTTCTTGGGCAGTTGGCCTTTGTCGCGATCGACGGTCAGCGCCGCTTCGATCTGGCGCAGCTGCTCAGCCAGAGCGCGCAGCGTTTTCAGGCCGTCTTCGTCGCGCGTGATGTCCCCCCCGCCGATCGTAATGCGATCAGTGCGGTTGGCAAATTCAAAGTCACCCACCCGCAGCACTTGGCTTTCGTTGGCAAAGTAGTCCATCTGGATCCCCTCAGAAGTTGTTGCTGGAATGGCGCAGCCGCGGCTTCGGCAGGCGCGCCACCATCACACGAGATGCAGCAGAAGCGGCCGGAAAGGGGGCGATACTGGTGCGCCGGGCAAGCTCATCGAGCGAAATCAAATCATACCCGGACTCGTTGGTATTCTCCGTCCACCACACCGCAGCTTCACCCGTGTCGGCCACGTAGACAGCCTTCCAGACGTGCGAGGGAATGGCCACGTGTCCGGTGCGACGCAACTGGCTCCCGAGGAATGCCGGGCCGGTCACCACGTAGACGTCATGTCCATTGAGCGCCAGCTGGCGCGTTGCTCGTTCAATGGATTCCCACAGGTGCTGGTTGTGTTTGGGTGCCTGCGGGATCATGTTCGACAGCAGGAACGTCGCGGACTGGCTGGTTCTGTCCGGTGCGTCCTTGTTGGGACTCATGTGCCCACGATCCCATCCAGATCGTGCGTAATCGTCAAGCTCGGCACGCTCAGCCATCGGCAGACGATCATCGGAGCGGAAGCTGTCTTCGCGGCTCAGATTGATCGAAGCGCGGATACGAGGCTGCGTCAGGTGTTCGGCGCTCCAAAGCGGCGTGCGGGTGATGCCTGAATGAAGCACGGCATACCCGGGGTTGCAAAGCTCGCGCGTTTGGGCGGCCAGCTTTGGATTCGTGACCTGTGGGGCCTGGCCTTGCAAGAAGTTACTCTCGCAGTCTTGTGACAGTGCCGGTGCGCCAAAGATGTCTGTCAGCGAGAGTTGGTGATGGTGTTGGCGCGCCAGCCCTGGCGTAAGCGTGCCACCGAGCGCAACGGCCGCCAGCAGGGCGAGAGCGAAGCGAAGAGAACGGCGGATGTTGTTGAAATTCAAGATTGTGCTCCCCTATGGTTGGTGGCATTTTACCACAATTACCAATAGACGCAACACAATGCAACATTCAGAGGACTTGCTTGGCTATTTCTCCCCAGCGTGCGGCCAGCATCCTGGTGTAGCCCTCCGCCCGGCAGGTTCCCTTGTACAGGCCGATTGCCCAGGCGTCGGTCGCTTCTACAAGCACCGTTTGCCTTGGCCAACGCGCCACATCGAGTGCGTAGCCGCGTGGTGCCCGGCCGGTGGCCTCCCAGCGCTGGATCCACGACTCCACGAGCTTGGCGTCGAGCTCGATGTTCTCCACCGGTCGATCGTCGTACCTGCCGCAGCCAATGATCGCTCCATCGCGCACGTAGACGCGCCACTCAGCTAGCCAGTCAGATTCCGGGATGACGGCTGATTCCCAAACAAGCTCGTCAGGATGGTGGTCACGATCCGATTGCTTGACTTGCGGGAGCCAGGCCTTCGTACGCGCTGGCTTGATCCACGCCCCGATCGTCGCGTCGGCAAATGGCACGCACTGTACGACGCGGCCCAGCACATCGCGTAACGACGCGGGATAATCGATCGGCACCGGCTCGGCCACGCCAGTCAAGCGCATCCACTCGCGGCAGAACTCGACGGTCCCGACGGGACAAAGGTGCCGCTCATCGCGCCTGTAGCCATCTGGCTCGCCGCGCAAAACCGCTATGGCTGCTCCGGCCTCGGCCACAATGTCGTCGCACATCCAGTGCGCTTGGCGTACGGCAGCGCGCTCCACTTTGCACACGCCATCATCGCGCTGCATCATAAACTCAAGCATCGACGGCACCCAGTGACAATGCCTTTTCGGTCCAGCATTGATCGCTGTGCAGGAAGGCTTCTACAGCCTTCGCCACACGTGATCCATCACCCATTGCAGCGAGGATCGATCGCTCCTCGTCAGGAAGGGCGTCACCGATTACCCACAGGCGCGGCAGTGGGTGGCGGCCCTTGAGGGGGGCTCCTGCAGTCAGGCCTGGCGCCTCGATCTTCGGGAGGCGCGGTGCGAATCCCCAGAGCACTGCCACGATGTCAAATTGGTCGTCGTTCCGTGGATCCTGCGCGCGCACGATTCGTCGCCCCTCGATGCGATACGGGCCCACCGCAATCCGTGCGCCAAGATCAAGCGCCTCACGGATGAGTTGCGGTCTTGCGCGGAGATCCCCACGAGAGAACACATCTACACAGGCTGCGCCCTCGCGCCGCATGCGGGCGGCGTTTTCGAACGCGTTGTCACCGCCGCCGCACACCGCCACACGCAGACCACGGACATCGACCGATTCCAACGCCCTGCCCGGCGCGACGATCACTCCCTCGCCGGCGTGCTCCAAACCGCGCGGTGGAGCGCCCGTGGCGAGCACGACGGCAGCATACGGCTGATCATCGGCAAGGATGCAATCCTCGCGCACCTGGATTGATGTCACGCGTCGGCCCAGCAGAAGCGTCAGGCGGGCTTGGCGGGCCTCCTGGCGGAAGCCGGCAACGAGCGAATTAGCGGTCAGGCCAGGAATCGGCACCCAGATTTCGGCGTGCTCATATTGGCGAACCGCGCCACCGACGGCCTGGCCTTGCTCGGCCAGGTCAACCGCCACGTCCATCTTGGCAAGATGGCTTGCGCAAGTCAGCCCAGCCGGTCCTGCACCGACGACCAGCACGCGAGGATTTGCGTCAGGCATGGGCAGCCTCTGGCACGCACTCGCCCGTCATGCGCAAGGCTGCATAGGTCTTCAGAAACCGCTGTTGGCTGGCCAGGAATACGGCGGCCATGGGCAGATGCGCGGTCGGCTGCAAGACGCCAAGCTCGCGGAGCATCGCTTGATCGAACGGGACCACGCTGCGCAGCCCGAACGACGTATGCGGCAGGCCAAGCGCGCAGACTTCGATGTGAAGCGCCTCTACGTCCGCCTGCTTGACGAAAACCCCTGCTTGCGTGCCCGGTTCGCAGCCGAGAGAGCGCAGAACCTTGCGTTCCAGATCATGTTCCTTGCGCTTTGCATGGGTCGTGCCGTAGCCGCCTCCGGTAAGCCATGTTTTCGTGGGGGTGATGACATCGCCGATCAGTGCCTCATGTGCGTCGTGCAAAAGGCCGGCCAAGCATGTCTGGGCCGGCATCCCACGACGGCGCAACAGTTCCGCCGTGAGTACGCAATGGTCAGCGACGCTGTGCCACGAGATCTGGTGATCGTCACGCAGATTGCCGGCAAAACGGCAGATGCGAGAGAGCGTTGCAGCGATGGCGCCAACATCCAGCGCGCCCGGATCGTCCAGATCGATCAGCCGGCCCGCGAAATGCACCGAGCAGCGCTGCATCTCCTAGCCCCTTACCTTGCGCCCCATCCCCTCGATGGTCGCGTCGTCGTAGCAGGCGATACGCCCGTAGTGGTAATTGCCGTAAACCTTGCCGTTACCCAACACCGCCAGTAGGCCCGGCGTGCGGATGATCAGGCGCGTGGCGCCGGTGTTTTCAATGTTGTTTTGGTGCCCCACCTGTCCGTCAACGATAACGCGGCCTTCGGCCTCGATGCCGCCGTCAACGACGCCGGTAGATTCAACGATGACTGAGCCCTTCTCGCAGTAGATACGGCCCTTGACGTGTCCAGCCAAGCGAAGCCCTGAGGTCTTCAGACGAAGATCACCCTCAATGACGTCGCCTTCGGCGATATACGTGCGGATGCCTTCAGCTGCGTCATTGACTTCGACCACGCCGATCGCCATCGGCTTGGCCTGCTTGATCGGTTTGGGTGGTTGCGTAGGGGCGAATTGGCTTGCGTCCTGCCGGTAGCGTTCGATGTTCTGATCGGTGATCAACTGGGCGCGCGGATCTGTGTTTGCGTCGTCTTGCTCATCTTGCAAGTGGGATTGCGGGTTGATCTGGCTATTGTCGCTGTACGAATGTCGGAGCAGGTTGCCCATTATTTTCCTTTGAGAGTAAAGGTCGTGCGGTTGGTGCGCGCCACACCCGACGTCGGATCGGCGGATTCAAGGACGGAGCCATCAGGGAGCTTGCCGCCGGCATGTACCGGCGTGACGTTCTCTCCCTGCGCGACCATCGCGAGCCCAGGCATCGGGATGGAGACGATGCGAAAACCTGGTGTGGCGGGCGCATGCCCGACCGGTTGCGAAGTTGCTGGTGGTACAGGAGCGGAGGGCGCGGGCGCTGCCGGTGTGATTTCCCCCGCGGGCTTTGCGACGTAGAGCACGACGTTTGAAGCATCGGCGTGTGCGGGGCTGCCCGCCACCCTTTCCGGCTTGGCCTTTTCCTGCAGGGGAAGCGCCGGTGCGGTCGCCGCAGCAGGCAACGGAGGCAACGGCATGATGCGACGAAGCTCCTGCATCTGTTGTGCGCCGGGGGCGGCTGCGAGGGGCGCGGAAGCCGCAGGCCGCGTGGTAGGTGAGGCTTTTTGGATTGAGCCCTGCTGAGCTTGCGCGGAGGCGACAACCGCCGATGCGAACACTGGCGCCACGACTTGCGGTGCGCTGGCATCAGACGTTGCAGCAATGACTGCGCTGGCTACCGGAGCAATCGCACTGACCGCGCTTGCTGGAATCGCCATCTGCTTGATCGACGATTGCTTGGCCGACGAGCTATTGATCGTGGGGGCGGTCAACTTTGCGGAATACCACCAAGCGAGTGTTGCTCCGCCGGCTCCCAACATAAGACCCACGACAAGACCCCCTGCTCCACACTGCCAGCGACGGATTCGCTCGTGCTTTTCAAGCAGCATAGCGTCGCGCTCGATGTCGTCGAGAGAGAGTGGCGGCGGAGGCGCGGACACCGCCATGCGGGGCGGCATATGTAACTTGTTCGCGGAGAGGGTAAGGGGGTGGATTTGCATTGTTCGATTGTAGCAAAAAGACCAACACGCGCAACAAATGCTGTAGTACAGTGGTGTTGTAGCAACGCATGTTGCGTTGTGTTGCGCGAGTTGGTATTATTCAGACATGGAACGATATACAGAAAGAATCCTGTTGTTGTTGACGCCTTCGCAGCGCGAACGGGTTGTCGAACAAGCGAAAGCCGCACGGCTTTCACTCGCTGAATATCTGCGTCGCAAAGTCATGGATGAGCAGATCGATACGCCGGCCGCGCACGACAAGCGGCTGAGCGCGGTCGAGGAGCGCATTGACGCGATGGAGAGGGGACTGGCCCAAGTTGTGGCTGGGATGGCGGCGCAGGCCGCAAAGAAAGTACAAGAGCCTTCGGCATAATGCCGCTGGCATGACTGGCAATCCACCAAGAAGAAAGGAGCATCATGAGCACGATTACCTTTAAGCGCACATCTCTCGCGTGCGCACTCCTGCTGTGCACCGCGCTGGCAGCCTGTGGCGGCGGCGATGGCGGCACCACGAGCGGCAGCACTTCCACCGGCGGCACGACCGGTGGCACCACCACGGGCGGCACGGGCGGCAGCACCGGCGGCACATCCACGACCGTAACGGGCACGCTGACGACGCCCCAATACACGGCCTCCAGCGCGCAGCTGGCGGCACTGACCCAGCTGAACCAGTACCGCACGCAATGTGGTTTTCCTGCCTTGCAGGAGAACACGGTACTGGATCAGGCGGCGCAGGCGCACGCCAAGTACATGGGCCTCAACAACGCTGTCTCGGATAGCGAAGTGTCGAGCAACCAGGGTTATACGGGGGCAACGTATGTCGATCGCGCCGTTGCGGCTGGATTCCCGAGTAACGTCCTGGGTGTGGGCGTGAGCGGTGGCTATGCGACAACGAGCGCTTCGTTCACGGCCCAGGTAGCTGGCCAGAATTTCGTGTATTCGCTGCTCGCGGGCGTCTACCACTCGGTTGTTGCGGCATATCCGGTCAACACTGTCGGCATCGGCGAATACGAGACGCAAACGACGTCTGGCAGCTACACCTACACGCAATCCTGGGACAGCATGAGCCTGTTCAACACGCAGGCCCAAGCGATTAGCAACGGCCCGTTGACCTTCCCGTGCCAGGGCGTGACCGGCGTAGCGTACAAGTCGATTTCGGGCGAAATCCCGACGCCACCGAACGTCTCGGCTTCGGGTTGGGGTACGCCGGTGGTTGTCATGGGGAATCCGGGTGCCGATAAGGTATTGCTGACGTCGGCGACGATGGCCGACACCACCGGAACGGTCATCAGCTTGCAGATCCTGAATTCGACGAACGATCCGAACAAGCTCGTTCAACCGGAACAGGCCGTCGCATACCCTGCGTCGCCGCTGCAGCCGAATACGCAGTATTCAGTGAATCTGAGCGGCACGATCAACGGCACGCCTTTCACTCGCAGCTTCACGTTCACAACGGGTAACATCGTCGGCTGACACGCTGCCATCCAAGGAAAAAGGCCCCAAGATTGGGGCCTTTTTTGCGTCTTGCTGGCACTCGCTAGTGGCAAACCTGCCACGACTCGGATGCTGACGCGTTCCCGTTGCCGCCGCCGCCCGCCATAAAAGCTCCGCGGCTGTAACCGGTTCCGGCAAGCGCTTGGTTGATGTCTGTGTCAGTCACAGTGTAGTCGTTCGGCCAAAATTGAAATACGACGGTCTGAAAGCCGTTCCCACCCCACATGACCTGCAATGCCATACCGTCACAGCCCCCATCAGCTGTGCAATTCCCATATGGTGCTAACCGAACATTGTGGTTATAGTCGTAGAGACAGGTCAGCGTCGGCTGAGGGTTGGCGGCGACCGGCGGTGAACATCCTGGCGCACTCCAACTCGATCCGTTCCACGAAGGTGGGCTCGTTTGGGTGTAACCGGCCGGGCAAGCAGGCGGAGCCTGATAATTGCACTGCGGCTGGCTCCATTGCGCCCCCAACCAGACTGCGTTGGAAATCGTAGTCCATCCTGCATCGGTCGAGCACTGGGGGGCTGGAATCGCCCCGTGACTGATCGGCGTGACGCACGTCGAGTCCTGATAGCCAGGCGAACAGAGCGTGGGGTTGGCCAGCGCGGCGCGCGCACCGAACAACAACAGACCCAACAGAAGAATCCGCAAAATCCGCTTCATTTTTCCCTCCCGTTAATAACCGCAATACGTTCCGACTGCGGCCGTTGCACCCCAAAGTGGAGACGACGCGCCATCGACGATGTACACCGTCCAAGGTCCGGATCCCCAAGCGCCATAATTGACAGTCGTGGTTGTATCGACTGAGAAATTGGCCGGCGTGACCACAATCATGGCCGTACCGCCTGCAGGACACGAGGGCGCTGGAATGTACGTCCCGTGGGTCGCTGTGTATTTGCCATAGCGCAGCAGATTGCCGCCAATCGGCTTCCACGTGCCAAAGACGCAATTCAGCCATTGGCCGGATCCGTCAGCATTCACCGCGGCAATACCATTCGGAGAACACGACGTGTTCGGACTGGCTCCCCCATTGACCTGAAGATATTCATTCGCGACGACGCGATGCTGAAACCAGTTTTGAGCGAATTGGCTGTTCAGCTGCCCGGTTCCATTCCACGCCGTAGTGCTCAAATTCAGGTTGTGGCCGTTGGCGGGTTCGACATAGATGTCACCCGTGCTTGCAAGGCCCCACTGATTCAAGGTGGTCTGCCCGTAGCCCGGCGCGTTTGTCGACGAAACTCCGCCGTTGGCCACGGTGTTGCCCGACTGGTCAACAGTCAGCAGCTGCGCGTTCCAGGGACTGTTGACCAGGCGCAAAGTCCCGTTGAGGTTCTCGACGTACATGTTGACGCCATTGGCGCCTTGCATCGTGATGACCCCACCCTCTGCCGCATTATTCCAGGCGGTAACGCGGCCGGCCGCAGCGCTGAGGGTGCCATTGATCGTGGCATTGCCAGCTGCGTTCACGTCACCGTTTGAAACAAGCTTGCCACCGGTCACCGTGCCGCCGGCCGTGACGTTGTTTGCGCCGGCGATGTTGTGTGCTGTTCCGCCGACGTCCTGCATCGAGAGGTCGGTCTGCATTGCGTTCAACTCAGGATGGCCTGGCACCGAGACGCGATACAGGTAGTTGGCGTTGGACTGCTGACTGGTGAAGGCCAGCAGGTTGGCGACGTGGCCAGAGCCGGCGTTGGTGAAACCGGACGCACCCAGGTTCACCTGCCACGCGCCAAACGCGCCGTTGGCGTTGGATGGGCTCATTGCTGAGTTACCACCTTGATTGGCGTATGGCACGAAACCACCCTCTGCCCCAATCTGCGCAGCAATGCCTGCAAGCTGTGCGGTGTTGGTGATCGGATTGCCGCCTGTCGTCATGACGATGGTTTGCAACCTCCCAGCAGTGGGCTGCGAGACTTGCACCTGCCACGTCTGGCCAAACGCAGTGTTTGCCGAAAATCCGCCCGGCAAGTAACCCGCAGTCTGGAGTGTGTTCACGGAGATCGTTGTGGCTGCGCCACCTACGGGCACGCTCGCGGCCAGAGCAGCTGCGTTGTCCTGCACATATTGCGCAGCAGCCTGGTCAATGACGCGGCCCTGGCTGGCGATCGCTGAAGTCTGAATGTTGCGCACACCCATGTCGGCGTACTTTGCGAACCCCGCCATGCTCAGCAAAGAGAGCGTGAGTGCGGCGATGAATCCTATGATTGCGTCCACAATGAATTCCTTACGGGTTGACTTGGGTAAAGCGCACGATGGCAGGCGCCGTGATACTCGCCGGGAAGGCCAGCGTCTGTGCATCCGTCATATTTGTGCCGATGCCCGTGGCAGTTACGCGCCACCAAGCCCGGTCGCTTTGGGTGATGGCATAGACCTGTGCGGAAGTGCCTCCATTGGCCGGCATCCATGCATAGACGTAGCGCCCTCCGCCGGGCGCAGACGTGGTCATGCATGTAGCGCCTGGCGCAATGGCAACCCCGTTGGGCAGTGCGACTGCGATATTGGGAGATACCAGACCTGGACTCGCCGTTGCGGCTTGCGAGCAGGCAGAGCTGAATACGGCGATTTGCTGCGCGCGCACGCGAGCGACAGCCTGCATTTGGCCGGCGGCGCCCGCCCCGGGCACCGCCTGGGCGGTGTCGAATGCTTGTGCAATCAGGCCGGCGAAGAAGATCATGAGGGCCATCGGCACCCACGCGAAGCTCATAGCATTCCTCCTGCTTGCCCGGGAATCAGTAGCACCCGTTTCTGGCGTTCGATTTCCGAGGACAGCTGATGAAATTCGCCGCCGCGCATATGCGCGCGGATGGCCGTAGCGTTACGGCTGCCGGCTACGATGAGAGGAGACACGGTCACGACGCGACGGTTGCGATCTGGTGCGCGCGCATAAGACATCGATTGATGCAGCACTGCCCCCATAGCGTCGCCAAGAAACGCACCATCCAGTCCTTCGTGGACGAGCATGCTTTTGAGACGATGCAGCGCAGACTGGATGTCGTTGGCGTGCAGCGTGGACAACACGAGATGTCCGCTCGTGCCCGCCAGTACGGCCTGAGCCGCAGCTTTAGCGCTGCGGATCTCGCCAATGACGATGATGTTCGGCGCGCCCCTCAACATGCGCTGGATGGCCATCCCAAAATCCTCATCGCGAGGTACTTCAGTTTGGTAGCAGACGCCAGAACCATGCGTGCCATGGAGCAGCGTCTCGACCGGATTTTCAGCAGTCCACGCCACCCCGCCAAACAACTTCAGGCGCGCGGCCAATATGGAGGCGAGCGATGTGCTTTTTCCGCTGCCGGTGGCACCTGTGAACAGAATGAGGCCACCGCCAGTGAATGCGTCAGACAGGAGCGACTTGATCAATTCTGCCGGGTAGCCCAGCCGTTCTACCGGCATCGGTGTCTTCGCGGCTCGGCGGCACACATACACGTCGCCGTCGACTGTGGAGATGCACTGCACGCGCAGTCGTACCCCCTGGATGTCCATCAGAAAATCCACGCTTCCGACGTGCTTGAGCAACTGCTCGCGCAGATACTGCACATCCTCAAGATATGGGCCTTCCAGGGTGTTGCGAACGTTGTCGTCCGGTGCGGTCTTGTACCAAGCGGCACCGTTAGGCTCCAGGTACAGGTCGGAGAATTCAAGGAACGCGAGGCGCGACGCCGCCCCATCCGCCTCGGCAGGATCGATGGCACTGATGACCGCGTCGTCGGTCGGCGTAGGCGGGGTCAGATGCATGTCACGACGGTCTTCTGCGCGCTGTGGTTGTCGGGGTAAAGCGGGAATACGGTAGAAAGGCAACGGCCGGCTGCGCCGGCCGTATTGACGATAGCGAAACGGTTTATTGCATAGTGACCGTAATGGTTTCGCCGTCGTTCATGCACGCAGCGCCGGCGGTTGTGGCATCGGGGGGATTCCCGGTCGTGAAACTCTGACCGGTGCTTGTGGCAACCCGGGTCCAGCCCGTCAGGCTGGTGAGGATCTGCGAGCACTGGCTTGCGGTCAGACCCGTGCCGCCAACCGTCACAGCGAATTGCTGGTTGTTCGACGTAGGAGCGATCGTCACGTCATTACCCCATGCGTCCACGACCCGGCCTGCACGCAGCATGTCGGTCGGAATGACCGCCGAATTACCGGTCGAATCCACAATGCCAGCGGTCGGCGTGCCAGCTGCGACGTTGAAGTTCGCGTAGCCGTTAGCACCCTGGCTGTACTGCGCGCGCGCGTTGGTTTGCAGCAAGCTCAGATCAGTGGTGGTCTGACCGACCTTGTTGCCTGAGAACGCCTTGTAGATGCCCAGACCAACTGCGGCAAGAACCAACAGGCCGAGAACGGTCGCAGCGATACGACCAAGAATTGAATCCATCGAATGACCTCACAGAAGAAAGAATATTGGGGGACAGGAACTACCAAGCACAGTAGCCGTACGACGCGATAACGCTGACAATCAAACGACAGATTGTAAGTTGGGCTGTTGCGCATCCTTAGAAGATTGTAAAGCAAAAAAAAGCCCAATAGGACACCATGTCAACACTCAATTGTTACGAACGCCCCGGCACTACGCTCCAACGCTTTTTGTGATGAGATCCGAAATCGTATTGGCACCGATGGTGATGACACCAAAGGCCATAAACATGGCCATCGAGAACACGCCGCCGATTGCTCCGCCGATGATCATCATCTTGCGTTCCAGGAATTCGGAGTAGTCCCGCGCAACGTTGTCAATCTTTTCCGGAAAATCCGGGAAGTTCATGTAGGCGGCAACTTCATCGATCAGGTCGATCGAGGGGAAGCCCAGCCCGGTTCGGCGCAGTGCGGCCGACAAGTTAAGGCCGTCGCGCAAACCGATCATCACAGGTCGCAAGCGCGACGCGAGCCACGGTGAGGCTGATGTCAGCTGATCTTGCAGTGCGGTGGTGTCTGGCACGCCCGCGCGCAAAAGCGCGGTGAACGACAGCAGCCATGCAAAGCCCTGCACTTCGCGATAGACGTTGTAGGGAAAGACATATTGGTCGCAAAAGGCTCGTCCCCTGCCCGTCCAGCGTGGAAGTGACCAGATGACCGTGGCGCCTAGCACGACCAGGAGGGAAACCGTAATTACCATCCCCCATCCCGTTGCGACGGCTCCCATCAGATACATCCCATAGGCCCATCCCGTCCACTTGCTTACAGGCACTACCTGCGCCAGTGGCGGTACAACGCTTGAGCCGATGACGTACAACGAGGCCAGCAGAGTGATCAGGTACACAATCGGTGCGGTGAAGTAGCTCATCACCTTGCGCTGTATGCGCGTTACACGATCGCGAACGTCGAGCACCAGGCGCATCGAATTGGTCAACTGGCCTGCCTTCTCGCCAGATGCCAGCACACTGCGCTCCATTGGCGAGAGCGTTGGCCCCATCGACTGCACAAAGGTCTTTCCGTCTTTCAGGCAACTGGTGGCTTCACGCATCGCCTGTGCCAGCCCTTTACGCCCGCGTCTCGCCAATCGATCGCGGAAGTCCTCCATTGCCTCGACGAGCGGACGGCCGTTGTCGAGCTGCGACGCCAACTGCTGATATAGCATCTTGCGCGTCGACCAAGACAGCCCGGGCTTAAAGAATTTCAATCTTGTGCTCCTTTCGTGGTGATGATGTCTACGGCGCGCTCGACGTCGCGCGGATCGAATCGGCCGCTGAGAACCCCGACCATTGCGTTACTGAGCATGGACAGGTCGGCCCCTTCTCGCTGGCGTTGTTGCCGACGGGCTTCGTCGGTGCCAAGCTTGATGAAGTCGCGCATCAGTGCTGCGCTGGTTTCCACTACCTCGGCCACAGCGGTTACGCCCTGGATCTTCTCGTCATGGCAATGGTCGCAACCTGCGCCGCGCACCCGCATGGAATCGATCGGCCCCCAGGTCTCCAGCGCGTCGAGCATATCCGCGGGAAGATCCTCAGCGATCTCGGTCAAGGGACGCTTGCAGTGATCGCACAGCACCGGCACCAGGCGCTGCGCCACGAATCCGCGCAGCAGTTTGTGATCGCAGATGATCTCGCGCGACAACTGCCCGCGATCGAGCATTTCCATGCGGTCGATTGTCATGAATGGGTCGTTCACGTGAAGCGTCGTCCAGACAAGGTGGCCGGTCATTGCCTCTTGCAGGGCGGCCACGGCTTCATCAGCGCTGCGCAGTTCGCCTACGAGCACGACGTCCGGGTCCATCCGCAGCGTCATACGCACCATATCGCCGAAAGACAGGTTCGAGGACTTTGTTACGGGCAGCTGCACCGACCAATCCATCGGGTACTCGACAGGGTTCTCGATGGTGATCTGGCGGCTGTCAGGGAACTGCCTGGCTTGATGCTTGAGGAGCTCGTACAGGGTTGTCGTCTTTCCGCTACCCGTCGGCCCCGTAACGACGATGACGCCCGATGGCATACGCGTCATACGCTCCAGGAGTCGGACCTGCAAATCGGAGTACCCCATCTGCTTGAGCGGCAGGGAGCCGAGCGGAGAGCGCGGTGTCCTGAGCGTGAACGGAATCCGTGTCACGTCCGCTTGACCTGTGCTCTTCTTCAGTGGTTGCAAGCGTGCGACGAGGAAGCCGCCGCCCGTCTCCACAGGGTAGGCTGGTCCCCGGATGATCCGCACTGACGCCAAGCCGCTTCCGGGCAGGTCCGAACCGTTGATCTGGGCGTCTTGAAATTCAAACGGGTTGTAGATCGCTTCCTTGACCGAGGAAAGTCCCGTGTACATCGAACGGATGTAGGCCTCGCCCTCGTCGCGGCTCATTTGCAGCGCCGAGCGAAGCGCGCCTTTGACTCGGTATTGCACCTCGGCGATGTCCTCGCGCAGCAGGATATGCAGATCGCTCGCCCCGAGGGCAGCGCCGTGCAAGATGAGGTCGCGCGCAGCATTTAGCGTCGAAAGGTTTGCCGAGTCGCGCTGTACGTTACTTGCGGCGCTCAGGCGAACCTTGTCCTCTCTCAGTTCCTTCAACTCCCTGGGTTGGGTGATGCAGAAGAAACCAAGGTCTGAGGCGTCTTTGCGCCACATGAGGAGCGCTGGGTGCGCGGTGTACCGCTCGTCCACGTAGAGGACGACATGACGCAACGTCTTGGCGATGCGGATCTGATCGGCATCGAGCAACTTGGAAATGAACGTCAGGCGCTCGAAGTCTTCCGTGTCGGCGTTGTGTGGTGGCGCACTTTGAACGTCTCGCTGGTCGATCCACCGCATGGCCAGAGCGATCGCTTCCAAGCCCGCCCGCGTATCTTCCTGCGGCGATGGATCGATTACGACTACATCGCGAAGCACCTCTGGCAAAGCAGGCAATTCAGCGCGCATTGGAGGCTCGATTACCCCAGCAACGGACGCACGGGCGCCGTTCGTGGGGTCTTCGGGCTGAAAGCCGGCTTTCGCCGTCAGCAGACGCATCATGCTTCCCCTCACGGGCGGATCGTTACCGATTTTCCGGACCGCGAAAACACAACTGCCGATGGCATCACATCAGCGACGAGCCAGCCGTCCACGGTAGCGCCGCGGTTAACGATGTGTTGCTCGGCGCCCATACGGACGATTGCCTGGAGCTTGCCGTTGTAGCCCGTGATCGCCAGCACCTGCGGCTGGGACGTGCGTGCGCCCGCCTTGCCTGCGCTGGCTTGGATAGACTGAGCAGGGACACCGATACCTTGCGCAGCCACGCCAAGGGGAGATGGAGCACTGCCAATGCCAAAGCCAGGTGCAGCCGATTGGGGGCCCTGGGAGCCGCCGGAAGGGTGCGCGATTTGCTCCTTCAGCTTCGCGATCTTTGCCTGTGCCTCAAGCAGTGGGATTTCCGCATTCAGCTGCGACAGCTGATCGGCACGCGAACCCGGCTGCGACATCGGCGTGTTGACTTTGTTGACCACCTGCATGGCCGGCGGCGCTGCCGATGTTGCGGACGCCGGTACTGCCATGGGGGCACTAGCGCCCAATGCCACCGGTTGCTGGGCTTGCGTTGCGCCGCAGGTCAGGCAAAGCGATGCCGTGGCGAGAAGAGTACGGGATTTGAGCATCAAGTAGCTCCAGTCGGAAGTGGAATGGCACCGTTTTGGCGGGCCGAATACAGTTGTGCCTGAACGCTCCAGACCGCGCCATCGAACGTCACGCTGGATACGCGAAGTCCCGGCACAGCGTCAAACTGCAGGCCTAAATCCCATGGCGACGAGGACAGGGTTAAGCCCACGCTTTGTGCCACCCAGGGATCAAGCGGCGGGGGTTCTTTGCCTGGGAGCACTTGCGGCCGTGGAACAATGCCCAAGTTCAGCGCGAGGTCATATTGCTGCGCAAACGACCAGATGCGGCGCTGCGCGCCTTCCTGGACCATCACCGAGTGATCTTCTGCCAAGACACCGAGCGCCGCGGATGAATACGCCACAGATTTATTCCCGCTCGGGTCGAGAGCGCCGGGTGCGTTTTCGGCTAAGCCGCCGTTGCGTGAATAATTCGCCTCGGCGGAAACCTGTGCGCCAGCGAGGCTGCATTTCCATGACGACAGGTCCCAGCCATCGGTACTCAACGACTGCTGGCGCCACAGTTCTGCACAGCTGTCCAACACGTAATCCGGCTGCGGCACACGGAACCACGGGGGGATGACCGGCTTGGGCTTGTTTTGCTCCGCCGCGGCACGCAACCGGGCCAGTTCGAGCGCGCGTTGCTTTGCAACTTGCTGGTTGTGGTACGCCCACCAACCCCCGGCAAGCACGGCCAGCAATATGACCGAAGAGCAGGAAGCGAGGATGATCCTCTTGCTTGTCCCTCCAGCGGTCAGACGCCGCACCGGCTTGCGCTTGATAGCCAGATTGCGAACGGCGTCGGCGAGCCCCTGCAGCGAGGCGTCTTCGTCGTAGTCATTCCAAACACCGTAGGCATCGTGCTGAGAACGCAGCTGCGACACTGCGTCTATGGACCCGACGAAATCGCCCTCCGGGATGATCTCCTGCTGATCTCGAACAGCCAGATACCAGTACAGACCATTGCCGATGTCGAAGACGGCGCGCCATGGCGCCGGACGTAAGGCAGCGATAAGCGGCGCAAGCGCGTACATCCGCGCCATCTTCGTGTCGCTCGGCATATCGCTTGGCGGCTGGGAAAAGCCAGCTTGCCAAGCCGCATCGATCGTGTGATAGACCGCGTAGATCTCGCCGCGCTCTTCCGCCATCGAGCGCAGGAGAGCCGGTTTGGGCTGGCTGTCCAGATGTCGCCAGGACAGCCCCAGTAAGAAACTGTCCCGATCGAAACCAGGGAGTTGGATGATCGTCACAGCAACCTCGCCGTAACAACGATGGCCAGAACGTCACGCGCGCGCTGAGCTTCGACCCCGCCGCCGAACAGGGCAAAGTTGGGAGACCCTACGCCGTTGTTCGTATTGGAGGCGGTCTGTTGCTCGTAGCCAGTGAGCACGAGGGTCTGACCAGGCTTGAGTGCCACAGATTGTTGCAGCGTTGCCGACGAGAGCGACGGCAACTGAATCGAACTGCCATTGCTGGTGAAGGTTGAGATACCAAGCAGGTTCGACAGGGTCATGTTGAGTTCCAGCATGATCCGGTCGTTCACGTACTTGGGGAGAAAGACGCCGGTGAAGCCATACGTGACCGAACCCGGCTGCAGCGCAGTGCTCGAGCCAGAGGTCGACGTGAGCGTTGTCTGGCTTGAGGCCAGGTAGCTCTGTGTTTGCGCGGCCTGCAGGTTGAGCATTTGGCCGTTCATCGTTACGCCAGAACGACTGAACACCTGCGACACGTTACCCATGGTCGAAAGCGCTTGGACTGCGGCGTTTGTGCCGCTGAGCGTGCCGCTCAAGATTGATGCGCCGAACTGCACCGGGGTCACGCCGGAAGTCACAGACGGGGCCGCGGCGGACGTCACGGTGAACTTGGCGCCGTTTTGGTTGCCCTGATAGAGGGTGTTGACGGCCAGCGAGAGGTTCAACCCGTAGTTGTCCTCGCGGTTGACGTGCACCTTGAACACGCGCACGTCGATGGCTACTTGCTTTTGCAAGTGGGACGTCAGGGTCTTGACCCACTCGTTGACGCGCTCAATTTGGGGCGGCTGGCCTGTGACGGTGAGCGTACCGAACGATTTGTCGACGATCGACTCAGCGCCGGGGCCCGCAATCGCCTTTGCGGTGGTTTGCAGGTCCGCCCAGTAGTTGACGCTCAGAGCAATGTCGGCATTTGTGCTTCCGCCGCCGCCAGCGCCACTCGTTCCAGAGGACGTGGTCCCGCCCGCCGTTCCGGTGTTACCGTTGTTGCCCGACAGAGAACCGCTGGTAGAGATCGAGCCCGAGCTTTTGGCCTGCACCGGCAGGGTGGGAATGCTCCACGTATGCGTGGTTGTCTTGAAGATCTCGATCTGGCCATTGCGATACGCCCAGTACACGCCAAAGCGCCCAGTGATCAGGTCCAGAAAGCCCTTCAGGTCGCCCGTAAAGCGCAATGGGCGCGAATCCGTGGCCATGCTGGCGACAGCCGACGGCAGCGCAGGCATCGCCATTGTGGAAGCAGCAGCAGGCGACGCCGCCGGCATCTGCATCCCAGGGAATGGAGGAATCGCGGTCGAGCCGGCGCCGGCGTTGGTGGGTGCCGCATAGCCGCCCGTGGCGGCCCCTTCCCTGATCGGCGTGCTGGATAGAGCCGAATCACTCAGATGCGTGACGGCACCGACATTTTGCGAGATCCAGTCCGAGTAGTCGCGCAACGACCAAGAGCCGGAGCTTGCGACGTTGAAAACTACCTGCTTGTCGAGGATGGCCGGCTGGGGCCGGCTCACGGCGATCGCATCACCGGCAAGCCAGGCTGCCTGATGTTCGACCACCACTGGCCGGGACTGCGGAGCGGCATTGGCGGCGGCTTGCGAAGCTTGGTCGGCTACATCCCTTGCTTGTGTGCGGGTCTGCTCAATCGAGCCGCAGCCCACCATGGAGGCGCATGCGGCCAGCGCGATGGCACGATGGAACAACGGTTTGCGATTCAATGCGACTCTCCTGCGGCGTGGACAACAATGGTCTGATTCCCGATATACACATCGGCGCGCACGTCCGCGCCGTTGGCTGCGAGGTTGCTGATGATCTGACGCGCGGCCGAGTCGAAGCTACCTTCGAAAGCGGCTGGGGCTGGCACCATCCAGTCTTGGTCGGCGTTCCAAACCACCGTCCAACCGTGTGCTCTGCCGATGGACATGAGTTGCTGGCCTAGGGGTTGGCCCGCGCTGAGGGTGATGCCCGGCGATGCTATGGCAGCAGTCTTTTCAGGGGCGACGGCTGCCTGCGCAACCGGCACGGACGTTGCAGGCGCTTCCCGCCCAGGAGGCATGGCGCGCGTCGCCACGACTTCGCTGCCTGGCGTGACGGAGATACGTGCGCCGACTTGCGATGCAACACTGGTCAGTGCTTGCAGACGCGGCCCTGCCTTCCAGGTCACGGGCGTCTTGGCGTCCAGACCGATGATTTGCACTTCATCCTTGCTTTCCGAAGCAGGGAGCAAGCGGGGAATCGCCTCAACCAGCATGACACGCTCACCGGCAGGGACAGACTCGCGCCATGTGCCATTCAGTTCGGCTCCCGTGCGCCCCACCTGCACCAAGGCATCCGGCTTCTGGGTCGAATCGCTGGCCGCTGCCGCGGGGGCGTTCTCGGGTGGCAAGGCGGCGGTGATAGCGTCCTCCGCAAGGGGCTTCGCCGGCGCGGGGTTGGTGACGCGTACTGGCGCAACCATCACGGTCTGGCGCACGGGGTCGATCGATGCGCGCAGGCCCATGTCATCGCAGGCCGAGCGCAGTGCTGCACGCCAGTCGCTCGAGGACGGCCAGGTCATCATCAAAGAGCCGGGAACGTTGGCCGCCAGAGTGATTTTCCAAGGCTCTGGAATGATGATCGAGAGAGCTTGGTCGATCGGCGCGGAACCGCCGAGAACGCTGGGGGCCGCCGCTGAGGTTGTCCCCTCCGGGTTGGCCCAGGCTTGTGGGTTCGCAGCGCTCATGCCCCACGCCTCAGCAGTCGTGGCGACCAGCGCCACAACGGAAAGAATTTGCATCGGCTTCTTCATGCCGCATCACTCCCCTGTTGGTATCCATTGACCACAATCGAGCCGTCCGATTCGACGCTCATTGCGAAGGTCCATCCCTTGGCGCTTGCGGCCCGGAGCGCCTTGGCGACCGCTACATACACATTGCTTGCCCTGAATTCGCCCGATGCCCGAACCGGCACGTCCGCACGCGAGTTCCAGCGCACGGCCACGTGGGAACGCTTGCCCCACGCAGCGATGACACGAGACAGCTTTGCTTTGGATGCCTCGACCGGCCAACTCTTGTCTCGTTCCATTGGCGCGAGATCGCTGTCGGCGGTGCTCTGCGCAGGCGCTTCGAACAAAGGCGTGACGGAGTGTGCTATCGGCGTCTCGTCTTTCCCTGCATCCTCAACACTCACGCGCTGCACACGCGACGCCTTCGGATCGGGCATGACCGGGCCCTGCCGGATGGTCTGGCGCTGCTTTGCGTGGACGACAACGGCGCGATAGCCGTTGGCTACGATGTCCATGTGTTCGGGAGTCTGCTGCACCACGATATAAGGCGCGTTGATGGTGAATGGCAGCGGTTGGCCTTCAGCTAAGATCGCCGGCAGCATCTGCCCCGGGCGCATCTGCAAATAGGTCTTTCCCTGCAGACTGAAGACTTGCAGCGGGCGCACGGCGGCATCGCCAGCGATGCTCCATGCCCAGTCCACCCCCACATCGACGGAGGTTGCCGCCGGGCGATCCTGAACTTCAGGATTGCCAGACGCAGGATTGGTCGCACATCCCGCGAGCGTGAGCAGCGTGCAGGTGGCGGCAATGGCAAGACGCGAAAAACGTTGCATGGCTTACCTTGTATTGGCGATAGGGGGAACCTCAATGGCACCCGTCGTGATGATGGTCATCTTGGCGCCCTCGGGCATCGTGATGTTGGGGGCGACGTTATAGCGATGCTGCAATTCCTGATTGGCAGTGTTCGTGATGATCTGCGCGCCATTCACTGCGGGCGAAGTGGTGGTGCCGCCGAAGCTCGTCGAGCTCTGATTTGGCGAGATCTTGTCCATGCCCACGGCTTCGAGTGCGAGTAGCGTCGCGATGCCCATACGCTCAAAAAAGTGCGTGTGCAGGTCGCCTTCGAGGCCGGCACGCCCAAGGGCATCCGCGGCACTCATATTTCCCAGCGGCACCATTCCACCGGCGGGCGTAACGAGCGTGTCGAACACCATGAGTACCCGGTCCTGCCCCTCTTGGACTGAGGAGTTGTACTTGCCCTGCAGCGTCGACCCAGCGGGAATCACCAGATACCGGCCGTAGCGCGAGTCGTATATGTTTTGCGTAACGCGCGCCACGAGTTGACCTGGCAGCTTCGTGTCGACCGCATTGAGCAGCACCGCGCTGATTGCCGTGCCCGGCGCCAGCCAGTAAAGCCCCTTGGCCTGCTGAGCGATGATGGCGGCAGCTGGCTTGACCTCGGCGCTTTGCGTTGCGAACAACCACTTGCTGTTCGCATCGAGGCCCGCAGCCGCAGACTTGCTTGCGTCACCGGAGCCTTGCGCCTGCGCGTATTGCGCAAGCCGCTGCTTTTCAGCGATCAGTCGTGGATCGTAGTTGGGGTCCTGTTGTGCGAATGCTTGGTTGAAACGCTCCCCCTTGTTGCCCGAGTCTCCTGCGTTGAGCGGGTTCGCGCCGCTTTGCACCTGCTGTTCCTTGCCCGACCCGGCCTGGTACATAACGAAACTCGGCTTGGCGGATTGATGATCGCCGGCGGCGTTGCTGCCTGTATCGACCCCGCCGTCGGAGTCGTGTTTGTTGCGGCCTGCTTCAATGGCCTTCTGCGCACGCTCGAGGCGCTCCAAATCGTATTGCGACACAGGCGGTACGCTCGGCATGCCAGCCGGAACGTTGGGAGACGATGCTGCATTGCCAGGGTCGACAGCTGCGGGCGTTGAGGCTGCGTTCGCGATGGCAGCTTTTGCGCGCGTGTATTCCGCCAGCGTTGCTTCGTTCGGATTCTCGATCTTCGTCTGGAGCTTTTTCGCCTCGTCCTGTTGCTGCTGGGCGGCCCGCTTCGCATCGACGGCACTCTGGCCAAAATCGGATCCCTTGGCCACTAGGAGGATGACCGCGAAGAGAGCGATCATGGACAGCCCGACAATCATGGCCAGATTGCGTGACAGCTTCGGACGCGCCAATTCGGCCATCAGCGCGCTCCCTGGGCCGTTACCGTAGTCTCGACCTTGCCAAGCTTGAGGACGAACTTGTCCATCAGTCGGTTGACCAGGATTTGCGAGCCATGGTTGTGCACGGTGTAGTTCACGATTTCAAGCCCGTTGGGGCCATCCGCAAACAGAGCCGGCAACTCTTGAATGTTGTTGGCGAACTGCACCCAGGTAAAGCGGCCGTTGTCCCATACTGCTGTGGGCTTGAATGCCGCGTCGCCAGCGATGCGGTAGTTGAAATTGGGAGCGCCGTTGTAGAGGCCACCCAAATCTGATGCGCCGGTGTCGGTGCTCGCTGCTGGGGTGTTGGCCGCCGCCGACGGCGCTACATACAACCCCCCGCCCATAGAGCTCGCACCGAACTGCTCGTTGTCGAACGCCCAGCTGACGCCCTGATACCACTCGCCTTGTGCTGGCTCGATGCGCAGGTAGTAGATGTGCTTGCTGGTCACTGCTGTTGCGGTCACGACCATCGGTTGCACCAACTTCAGCATCGCGATGTTTGCGGTGGCGTTCACTTGCAGCTGTACGGCTGCAGGAGTGCTGACGGCAATCTGCTGGACCGGCTCGTCCTTCGGGAAAGAGATCGTCGTGAACATCCCAGGGCGGATCGGGATCGCGAACGTCTCCTGAGCGTGGAACGGCAATGTGACCACCTTCGCGCCGCCGGCCTGTTGCGCCGTAACGCTGGCAACCATCTGTTGGGCCTTGCGTACAGCTTCGGGCACTTGATTCACGGTGGCTATCGAGCCATCAGTCGGCACAGTGACCGTATTGACGTCCGGTGAGCCAAACAAGTGCTCTGGCGGCACGGCCATAGCGGGCAGGCATGCCGAGATCATCAGCGTACCTACCGCACAGCGGGCAAATCGAAGAAGGGAATCTGATGCCATGGCGAGCGGCTCGCTTTGGGTGTTTTCTGTTGTGTTGCGCATCCTATGATTTCTCGTAGAAAAAATCAACCGCCACTGGTATTACCGGAAACCTTGAAATCCGTGATGTACAAGCCGATCGGATTGCGATCGATGTCCTCCGGCCCTTGCGGCGGAAGGATGACCCAGTAGACGGTCAAGAGGATGTTGCTGGATTTAGTCATGCCGCCAGCGATCGTCGTCAGCGTCACATTGGCTACCGCGCCATTCTTCGTACCGGCAATGGGCGTAAAGTTTTCGATCTTGATGGTACGCACCATATTGGTGTCCGCAGCCATCCGCTCGAACGTGTGGTCGCTGGCGCGGAAGTTTTGGTACTCGGCAATTGCAGTAGATCCGCGTAGGAATTCCTGAGCGCGCGGTGCATTGATGTTGACCGTCGTGTGCTGGTTGATGGTCAGCATGTCTTCGATCCAGCGCCGCACGAAGAACGACTCATTGGCCCAGGCGGGCTCGAAATGCTCCGACATCTGCTGCCGCGGTGCCGTTACCTCGCCCGTCGTAGTGTTTACGTTGACGACGTATGGAACCACCTTCTTCAGAGGCATGGCCAACATGAGTGCGGCAGACGCGGTAAGCGCAGCGCCGCAGGACAGGATGACTGCGCGCTGCAGTCGGCGATTAACGCCCAGGAGCGTTTCCCTCATGTCGAACTCTGCTCTTGCCACAGAGGACATCGGCGAGAGATCGCCGAGAGCGGGCTTCGCTTCGGCTTCTTTCCGCGACAATACGGGCTCAATGTCGACGACGTTGCCTGCATTACGGCCGGCATTGTTGCCAGGCGACGCCTTCGTCTTCTTGTTGCCAAAAAAAACACGCATAGATAACTCCTCAAGTCTCAAAGAATCGGTGCGGCGCGCTCGCAACGGCGTCGGGTCGCTCGCCGAGCGATGACAACCATCTTAGGACGGTGTGCTAGTATTAACTCGCGCAACACATCGTAGATCAACATGGTTGCTACATAACGAAAGGAAACTGAGCCATGAACCATCCGAGCCAACATCGCATGCGAGCCTTGTTGCACCGGGAATTTCTGGAAACCATCGGCACCGCGCTCTCCGATGCGGGCGGCTTTGCACTTGCGTGCGCCTTGCCGCTGGCCCTGACCGTCGGCCCGCTCGCCGACCTCTTTCTGGCCAATGAAAAGCACTCGCCGTGGTTGGTCGTGGGCGCCCTTTTCACGGGTGCGACCATGTTCCTGGTCATGGCGTCTTTCGCGACCCCTATGCAGACGCGCGCGGGCAGTCTGGTGCGACGCCTCATCATGCTTGCGGGGTTGGCCATCGTGTGCGGCTACATCGGCCTTGCGCGCCATGCACCCAAGCCGAACACACTGAGCGAGATGGTCCAGTCGATTTTTGTCATGGGCGTGTTCGGCATGTTCCTGCTTGCCGTTGTCAGCTACTACATCCTGCGTGCCGCCGAGAAAGTGTCGAGCGCTGGCGCGCACCTGATGGCCGACCGCCGCACTTAATCGCTTGACAGCGACGCCCTGCGCGCGCGCCATCACGAATTGGCCTCGCCGTCGTTCGCAGCCGGTTGGTTGACCTTTGCACCCTGGCCGGTCTTGGGGAGGCTGACAGGCGCAGCGGCCGAACCGGACTGAGTGGCTGACGGTGCTGCCCCTCCCTGCTGTAGGCGCGTATGCACGTTCTTCAGGTACTTTCGCCCGGCCTTCATTGAAACCGCGCCACCAACGACTGCGGCGGCGGTTGCCGGCCCGCCAGCGATGGCTGCCGCGGCGAGTGCGGTTTTAACGGCCGCTTTGCCGAGTGCCTTGCTGCCATCCTTGGCGGCCGCCCCCCCGACAGCCTTTGCCGTGCTACCAAAACTGCCAGCCCCCGCTGCGCCTGCGGCAGTGTTGCCAGCCATTGCCCCGCCAGCTGCGACGGCTGCGCCGGCGGCTCCTGAAACATTCGTGGCCGAGACCGCGCCTGCCTGATTCGACAGGTTCGCCGAACTGCTCGAGGCTGCGCCACCTGCGCCGGCCGCTCCCCCGCCGCCAGATCCACCGCTGCCGCCACCGGGAGCTCCACCTGCGGACTGATTGCTTCCGCCTTCCTTGTCACCATTGTTTTTCTTTCCACCGCCGCGCATTGCACGCAGGGCTCCGCCCATTGCCGCGCCGGCGAGGAAGCCGCCACCACCGATATGCGGCCCGCCAATCAGCGCCGCGCCGAGATGTTCAGCCTTGAACACCATGAAAGCGAGGAAGAGAAGGCCGAGGCCGGTGACAAACATCTGCTGGATGGCGCCTGCCAACGTGGCGCCCTGCATGCTGTGCAGGCTCTGCATGTTGCTGGCGAGTCCAGCAATCATGTTGTTGCTCAGCTTCAGGAACACAATCGCCACGGCGAAGCCCATCCCGGCGGAGAGCATGTATTTGAGCCAGTTGGTTGCCAGTGAGGACAGTGGCTCCCACGGCAGCCAGGCAATCAGAATCGGCCCGAAGATGATGCCAATGGACATCATCAGCAGCGTCCCATAGATCGTGAGCATGGCGGCCAGTGACAGGATGAGAGCCGGCAAGTCAATCAGGAAGATGCTCAGCGCTCGCAAGAACAGGTTGGTCAACAACCCGCCCAGGTCAAAGATGGATGACGCCGCGCTCGGCGCCGTCTTAGGCGGCGTTTGGGCGTTGCCATCGTTGGCGGGCAACGTAATCAGCGGGTCGCCGGCGAAGATCGGATCGGCGTTTGTAGTCGCAGTGGTCGCGTCGGACGTGCCTGTTCCGCTGTCGGTAGACGATCCGACGCTGTTCGCGGCATTTAACAAGCTCGCGACCGCCGTTTTCACGACGTCGGTTCCACCGCCGTAGCCGAGCGCACTCGGGATTTCCTGCTGGAAGAAATTCGATAGGGTCGAGGCTGTAGATTGCCAACTAGCCAATGCCGCCAGGGGAATCGACGCAACCAGCAGGAGGCGAATCGTGGATGCCAGAAAGTCTTGCGCGCCACCTTTGACCCAGAAGGCCAGAAGCGCCGATAGCAGCGGCAGCAGGAAGGCGATCGCCAGCATGGTTTTGCCCAGGCCAACGAGCGTCGTTGACATGCTGCTGGCCTGATCGAACACTCCGGACAGTAGCGTCGCCAAACTACTCCAGTTTGCAATCGCAGACATTCGAATCCCTCAAAACAGGTGACGCAGACCGAAAGCGATCGCGACGCCGTACAGCGTGATCGCTCCCAAAATCACAACCAGCCAAAAAGCCGGTCGAAGGTAAAGCTCGCGCAGTGCCAAATAGGCGAGCGCGAGGCGCAATGACTCCTTGCGCCGCTTTCCGCGCTTCTCATAGAAGCGGATCGTGCGGTCCTCGCTGCCGCCTGCCTCGATCTGTATGGCGGCTTGGCGGGCCGCCCGCAGGACCACTTTTGCCTCATGCGTCGTACGGCATAGCCAGCCGACCGCGACCTTTTCCGGTCCTCTCACAGCTTGTTTGCCCCGGTGAGGTTGATCTGGGTCGGATCGGGCAATTGCAGATCCTGCGCAGATTGCTGTGCTGCGGCTTGTCGCGATTGAACGAAGTTTTGGTATTTGGTCTGTGCGGCGGTAGCCCTCGCCTGCATGTCGTTGGCGTCGTTCTGGGCTTTCATCGAGGCCATGGTGTTGGCCAGCTGCATCTCACGCAGGACTTGCAGATTCGTTGCTTGTTGCTGCGCGCCAAGAGAGAGCACCTGCTGCAGTCCTTGGACCTGACCGGTTACGCCAGGTATTGCGGCAACCGACTGCTGGAGCGCCGTTTGCTGCTGGTTTGCGTTCTGCAACGCGCTCATTTCGCCCTGGTAAATGGTCTGGTACGCCCCGCCCAAGCGCTGGGCAGCGTAGGCCTGCGTCTTCAGGTACTGCATCGGGCTCATGCCGGTGTATTGCACACCGTCTTTAAAGCTCTGCATCTGCGACTGCAGATACTGGTAGGCCTGCAAGGTATTGTTGACCTGGCTGTACAGCCCCATCATCTGGTTCAGCTGATCCATCGGCAGCCCAGAGAGGTTCGCCAGGGTCGACGGGTCCAACTGCTGGAGGCTTTGCTGCAGAGACATCGCCGACTGCAGCGTATTGCGCACCGTGTTGAGCGTGTTGGATGACTGCGTTATGAGCTCAACATGGTTCAGCAACTGCGTGATTTCTGTAGAGCCGCCGGTGCCGGCGACACTACCTGCGCGCGCGTTTAGCGAGACCGCGGCGAACAGCGAGATAAGGGCGATAGCGGCTTTACGCATGCGCATGATGTACTCCTCAGGTGTTTGCCAGCGCCGAGAGATAGCGCTCTTTCCAGGCGGGGTCAGCGGGGTCATAAGTGCGTTCAAGCACCGATTGCGACTGCACGTCACTGCGCAGGCAGTTGACGATTTCGGGTGGAAACTGTGCCTGCATCACTCGGAAGAAACCGGTCTGCGGCTGGAAGACGCAGTATTCGCGGCGCGGCGCGGCGCCGGCGATGAGTTCGATCTGGGTGTTGTTCAGACCGAATGCCTCCCGGTACTTGCTGCTGAGCTCCGGGCGGATGGCCAGGCGGTTCGGCAGGAAGATAATCGTGGCGACGTTGTCGCGGATCGAGGCAGCCAGCTGAGGCTGATGCAGGAAGGTTTCGGGCGACTGGGCCGTCATGACAAGAAATGCGCGCTTCTTGGCCAACGTCATCAGGTAGTCGCGCGCCTTGGCCGCAAAACGAGGATCGTCCAGGAGGAAGCCAGCCTCTTCGAAATAGATCATCGTCGGGCCGAGCTCGTCTTCCTCACGGTCCATCAGGAAGCGCTCGATCCTGTAGAAGGCGTATTCCGAGTACGCCGAGACCACATCGTTCAAACCGGCTGCCAGGAGCGATCCGACCTCGGTAGTGGTAATGCGCGAGATCGAGAACTCATCCTCAGCATGGTCGAAATACTGGCCGTAGGCGCCGCCTTCCACCCACGGGTGCAGCCGCGCGCGTAGGTGTGAGGGCAGCTGCGACATGAGTGTCGAGAGCCGCGCGCCACTCACGCCACCGACACGCTCCAGGGCGGAGTGCAGGTCATTGACATCCTGGGTGCTCAACTGGTCGCCACGCAGGCCGAGCAGTCGGTCCAGCCAGCCAACGAGCCATGAACGGCCGTGTTCGGTCGTGGCCATGCTCACGGGGTTCATGCGCAAGCCGTTGCCGCGCGCCGGGTCCAGATCGATGTGCACACCGTCGAGCAGCAGGGTCTGCGGCTTGCAAGACAGATCCTTGTCGATGTTGAAGATCCGGCTGTTGCGGTACTTGAGGAACTGCGCCTCCAGGAACATCTGGAACATCGTCTTGCCATTGCGAGACGGGCCGACAAGCAGCGTGTGGCCAAGTTGCCCCACGTGGTAGTTGAAGTATTGCACCGTCGCGTAGCGCGAGCGCAGCGTAGCGTTAGGCGGTGTTGGCTGTCCGTCCTCGTCGATCGATGGGTGATGTTGGCTGCCGGAAAAAAGGGAAATGATGGGCGACACGTCGGTCATGTTCGAAGCCTCGCCGAAGTGCCAACGCACCGGATCGCGTACGTTGCCCGGCACGCCCACGCAAAGGCCCGCAAGCGCGCCTTCCCTCTCGCGGATGAAGACGATGCCCGACGCCTCGAGCGTACGCGAGACAATATCCATGCGGAGCTCCAACTCGTCGGGCGTGTCCGCGTAGACCGCGATGGACGCTGCCAGCGCCCCGAACCGCCCGACACGCCGCTTGGCATCGTCCTTGAGCGCCTTGGCTTGGGCGCCGATGCTAGTCTTGGGCGTATCGTCGCCGTCGATCGCATCCTGCGGGGCTGCTGCCATGCGGACGAGCTTGCGTAGCTCCATTGCACGCATCTCGTCGAAGGTGCGTGCCGAATCGAGGAACGACACTGCTTCGGCGACGGAATAGGATCGCCACGCCGCGGCAATGCGCAGCCGCATGGGCAGCGCCAGAAGCGGGTTGAGTACCTGCATCGAATTCGCTGGCGGCACGGTCTTCAGTGTGAACACACCGACGTACTGGCGCTTGACGCCGTCCATCACCAGATAGTCGGCAAACCGGTTGTCGATGAAGGAATCCGACAGCTGGGAGTCCAGGTATTCGTCGGGATGGGCTGCCACCGGAGCGCGCGGATTGACCGACAACGACGCCTTGAGGAAGCCCAGCAGATCCGCGCCTGCCAAGCGGCGCATGCCAAGATCGGGCAGCGCATGGTCGATGGCCGGCACGATGGTCGACTCGAAACGGCGCAGGGCGAGTTCCAGGTCGGCGCGGTTCGAGAAACCTAGTTCCTGCCCGCGCTTGAATTTGGTCTTGAGCGCATCGATGAGCGCCAGCGGCAAGCTTCGGCCGGCATCGAGGGATGCTCGAGCGGCCTCTCCCAGTGTCACCGCATTGCCACGGGTAGGCATCGAGACAGCCAGGGTATGGCGGTTGATGTACAGGTTTGTCGAGGTCAGGTGCTCCTGCCAGCGCTGGTCGATGTACGCCGCCACGTCAACATCAAAGCTCGCCGATGGGTACGTTGTGGCCTGCTCGCGCTCAACGATCGCCCAGACCGTAGCGCCGTCCTCGGCCACGCGGCGCAGCGCGCCGTCCAGCTGCAGGCCGGCGTTCTCCAGCGCATCGACCTCGTTGGACTCGATGTCAATGCCGGTCATGTCCCACGCGGACAGCAGGGAGGAATCCTTGCACGTGACAACGCGCGCGGCGTTATCGGCGAGGAACAGCCACGGCAGCAGTTCAGATGTCGTGTTTTGGGGCATCGCTCAGAACCAGTTGCGCCGCCCGAAGCCGGGCGGGCGTGGGAAACGCAGGTTGGGAAGCGCGCAGTACGCCGGCGAGTACCGGTCGCGGTGCGCCCGGTGGCGCAGATAGACGCGCAGGAAGAACGGATCGCGCAGGCCTGGACCGCGCAGGAACATGATGACCAGTGCCGGCAGGATCAGGACTTGCGGCACGCGGTACATCAGCGCGCCGAAGCCGAAGAACAGGCCGACACCGACGACGATCTTCCATTCGACGCCAGCAATCGTCTTGGGCGTGTTGACGCCCTCGCAGTCGTAGGATTGGCGCATGCCTGATCAGCAGGCGACGGCCGGCAGGCCGATCAGCTGCGGCAGCGTGAAGATGTTGATCAGCAGAGCCAGCGCAACGCCGGTGCGCAGCAGCCAGACCATCACGCCTTCCTTGTTTTCATTGAGCATCCACAGCAGCACCATCACGCCCAGTGTGAGCAGGAAGACCACCGACAGCACCTGCGAGTTCGAGCCGACGAACGGCTTGATGAAGCCGCAGATGCCGGCGACGATGCCGCTGGCCACGCCGCTGGAACCATTGCCGTTGAATTGCGCCCACGAGGCGCCAGGCAGGGTGGCGAGCAACAGGGCCGGAAAGAGAACGCGCTTTTTCATGGAAAGACCTCAGGTGGAAGATGCCGCGTAAACGCGGCGGATGCGGTACTCACCGCGCTCGTCGATCCCGTCGAGGCCGATGACCTCGCGGGGGCCACGCACGCCATCCACCCGCGCCTGGAAGACGACGTAGTGGATTGCTGACGCGATCTGGGCGCGCATGTCGCGCAGCGGCAAGTTGGCCGCGTTCGGGGACATACGCATGAGAGATTCAAGACGCTGAAGTGCCAGGGAGGCGGAGTCGGCATGCAGCGTGCATAGCGAGCCGCCGTGGCCAGTGTTCATTGCGTCCAGGAAGTCGTAGGCCTCCGGGCCGCGAATTTCGCCAACGATGATCCGATCGGGGCGCGAACGCAGGCAGGTGCGGATCAAGTCGCGGATCCCGATGCCATGCGCGGCGTTTGCTTCCAGCTGAACGACGTTCGGCTGGTCCAGCACGATCTCGTTGGTGTCCTCGCAAGTGATCACGCGATCGTCGGGGGAGACCTCAAGCATGCACGACGACAGCAGCGTGGTCTTACCCGACCCGGTGCCGCCGCAAACAATGATGTTGCGCTGGGCCTGCACCGCCCACCGTATAAATTCCAGCAGCCCCCGCCCACCCTGGGAAGCCTGATGCTCGAAATCTTGCTGCGCGGTCATACCGTGCTCGGTTTGCTGGCCAGCCGCCCCGCCGCCCGGTAGAAACGCACCGCTCTGCACATATTCATCCAGGCGAAAGCGCCTGGATGCGTGCTTTCGGATGACGAGCATCGGGCCGTGAATCGACACTGGTGGGAGTGCCGCCGCGACCCGTACGCCGGCCAGGCGAGCATCCATCAGCGAACCGACGTCCTTGTCGTTGAGCATCATGATTGCGCGGATAGAGGCATCCACCGCCATCTGATCGACGCGTGCGTCCACCATCGCCATGCGACCAGCCCGTTCGATGAAGACGCGGATCTCGCCGTCTGCCGTCGGGTTGAGCATGATTTCGGTGACAGTCGAGTCATCGAGATATTCGCGCAGCGCAGACAGCCGATCCCACAATAGCCGCTGCGCCTCTTCAACCTGGCTTGCCCATGGGCGCTTCATTGGTTGGCCCCGCCTCGATTGTCCTCGGCAGTGCGAGTCCGCAGACGCGCGTAGTCGGCGGCATAGAACGAATTCCAGACCCACTGCCGGCATGTTTGGAAGCCGGTATCGAACTTGGATTCCACTGCCTGTGCGGAGCCGGGGGAAAAGATTCGCACTCCGCCAATAACGACCTTCGCTGGCCACTGGAACAATGGCGCGCACGTCCTGTTGATCCTCTCCAGCGGATCACCGGTCAGGAAGAGGTAAATCAAGTACAGGAAGGCAAGCGTGGAGACGATGCCCAGAACCGGTTTGGAGGGATTGAGTTGCATGTACTCGGGACAAACAGGCGTGTCCTGCTGTCAGACGTGTGGTTGTCTCTTTTCGAGAGGCGGCATAACTAGAATTATGCTAGCACGGCAATGCTAAGTAACGCAACGAAGCCATATAATGTCTAATCACATTTCTTCGGAATACCAGTTATGCACGGCTCTTCAATCAACGTCGCGTCCCTGCTTTTCTACGGATTTTTCGTCCTGCTGGCGTTCCTGGTACTGCCTCCGCTGCGGGCCATCCTCGTGTGGATGTTCAAGGAGTTGTCGCCGCACTCGGCCCTTTGGGGGCACGTCAAGAGCCTTCTGCACTTGCTGTGGGAGGCGCACGCGACGGTTCTGCGCAATCTGCAGCCGCGCGCTAAGGTGCTCATGGAGCTCGATCGCAAGCGAACGAGCTATAGCGAGGACATATGAAAAAGCCGCGCGGTTTTCAGGCCGCGCGGCTTTGGGTTCGACTGCCAGGTGCTCGTCAAGCTGCCAGTTCTGGCATCTCCTGGACATCCTCCACTGAACTGACCGTGACTTCGTAGCCCTCCGAATTCATCGCCTTCTCGAGGAAATTGGCCGGCAGGTTTGAACGCAGCACTGTTACCCAGCGCCCATCTTCCTGACGAGCGCTGTCGACGATTACGACGTGGAATTTCTTGCAGATGTCGTGGGGCTGCAGTTGCACTGCGCTCCAGACAAGTACCGTGTCGCTCAACTCCATCATGCCGGCGTCAGCAAGCACCTGCATGCCGGTGCGCCAAATGGTGCTGACAATGTAGCTCAGGCGCTCGACCAGCATTTGCGCTGCCGCGTCATCCTCCAGAGCCTGTCGCATCCAGTGCGCGTCGAACGGGGCTTCGTTGAAGACACGATCGAACAACGTGCGCCGGCCTGGCAGCGTGCGAATGATGTCGGCCGGCAAACCGTCGTAGGCGTGACTGATCTCCATCTTGAGCGACTGAGCGTCGCCGAACACTGCCGACGGCGGCATGATCAACCCAACGCGGACCTCGCCTGGCGTCATTCCACATGTGATGGCGCCAACCTCCTCATGACCGGGGATTTGTCCCTCGGCGTAAAAGGAGGCGACTTCCGGGCGGCACTCGACAACATGCAGTGACGGGGTCGCACGATCCATTGCGTAGAAGGAGACGTTCAACGCCCCATCGACTGGGGAACGCAAACGCTCGAAGGCCATCGTGCAGAGATCGGTAAAGCTGCGCATGGTTGTCTCAGGAAGAAGTTGGTTGATCTTGGCGCCCATTGTAGGACGAATTTTGGTTAAGTTGCACGCATTGGTCATGTAGCAACATAGTTATCTAGTAATTGCTTATCCAATCACGCGTTGCGTACCTGTTTCTGCGGGCGACTCAGCGTCCCGTCGGCTTCACCTGTCTCACACGCCATTCGCTCCGTCGGGCCTGAAGCGCAGGTAGGTCCGCATCGACCCAGTTCCATCCAGCGCCAACTTGGTACACCTCGACACGTTTGCCCTCGATGGTGATCTGCTGTACGCCTATAGTCGTTGCCGCGCCAGAGTCCTCGAACACACTCACGGCGTACGCGGCCTCGTCGAAGATCACTTTGCCCCGCATCAGGCGCACAATCTCCACCACGGAATCCTTCGGAAATAGCGGCTCGGCCCAATTGAGCCCCTTCGCGTACGCAAGGATTCGAGGGCATCCCTCGAGCCAATCGCCGGACACGAAACACCCCCGATAGGGCGTAGATGCGTCTGAAGTTGCCTGAGCGTTGTACTGGCGGCCTGTGGTCGGGCTTTTGCTCATGATCGTTCTCAGACTGCGAACAGTCGGCTGCGGCGCTCGGCGCGCTCTTGTGCCTCGATCGTGCGCGTCGCCAGCGGATTTGCACGCAGGCGTTCGATGGGGATCTCTTCCCCTGTGAGTTCACAGATCCCATATTCCCCGCGGCGCAAGCGGACCAGTGCTGATTCGACCTGGCCAAGCCGCTTGGTCAGCGCGGCCTGAGCAGTGAATCTCGCTTCATGCTCTGCGCGCATTGTTGCGAGGTCTGCTTCGTCACCGTATGCCAGTTCGGTATCGCTCGTAGGGCTTGCCAGTGCGCGAAGATCGGCCTCAATCTGCTCACGCATGGTCTTGAGCGTGGTTGTCGCCCATTTCGCCGTGCTCTCCCAATCATCAGCGGACTGAGCCGGGGAGCCTGCGAGTTCGGGCGCTCGCTCCGCGTCTGGCATGGGCGACGAGGAGGTTTGTGTGGAAGGCTCTTCCATGGCGGATTCCTTGCTGGATGACTGAGAGAGGTTGGCGATCATGTCGTGTCGACCGCCTGGCAACCCAGGCGGGCTCCCTTGAATGGTTTACTTGGACTTCGCCTTGGTGGGTGCCGGCATGGCATCACGCAGGGCCTTGGCTGCGCGGAAGCGCGGCGTCCAGCGCGGCGCGATTTCAACCTGCTCGCCGGTACGCGGATTTCGGCCAGTGCGTCCGTCACGCAGAGAGCGTGAGAACGCGCCCAAGCCAGGCAGCCCCGCCTCATCACCGCGCGCGACGGATTTGGTTACGGCATCAACGAAAGACGCGAGCACTCGCTCAACGGTCGCCTTGCTTTCGCCGCTGTGGGCTGCGATTTCGATAACGAGCTCAGCTTTGGTAGTCATGCAGATTTCCCGGAGAATCAGGCAGCGGATCCAGACGCGATTGCGGGCTCCGCTGCCGAGCGCCCACAAATCGACAGCACCTGTGCGACCACCCCTTCGAGGTCATTGCGCACCTGCGCATGGAAAAACCGCAGCACCCGCCAGCCGTTGGCCACAAACGCGTTCTGGCGCTCACGGTCTTTCTGGAAGGCCTGCTTGCTGCGGTGATATTGGAAGCCGTCGAATTCAATGACCAGATTGGCAGATGCGATAACGATGTCCGCCCGGTATCGCCGCCCTGCGATCAGTCCTGACACCTCGGTTTGCACGGCCTCGTTGCCAAGTCGCGCCCGTAGGGCATCGGCCAGACGTGACTGCGGATCGAATGGGTCCGAACCCGCACGGCGCGGCTGCTTGGGCACATCCAGACCAAGCCTGATCGCCGCCGACGCCGGCAAGCGCAGAGTCCGGCCGGACTGGCGCAAGAGATCCCGCACGGCAGAGACTGGAATGTTCATTTGGGGAAAAAGAGGCGCGCGCCCTGTCCAAAGCGCGCGCTTAACCGGAACAGGGCGCTGGGTGCGCCGGGGGGAGTTCCAGGGGGTCTCTCGTGTCGCTGACGCGAGCAATGCAAATCATGTGTTTGTGCCCCTCGGCTGCATTCCTGCTGCGCGTTTGACCGGCGGGCCGCCGGGGTCAATGCTCACCTTGAGTTTGGACGCGGTTTATTGACCGCTTCCCCCAATCACCCGGAATCGAACCGAGCTCCCTTCTCACCAGACCTCGACCAACGAGCCGGAATCGAACCGACCTTTTGCAAGGATCCTCTGGGGAAGGTCCTTGAAAAAGGCCCCGAAATTCGGGGTAACCCATCTGTTTGGGTCAATGAGGGTAAGTGCAGGTGTTACAGATATGTACTGTATCAGCACATATCAAGTTGCGCAACATATTAGTTTTTTGCGTAAGAAACAGACCTGTACCAGTGAAGCACCTGCGGCACATAGTCCTGTGTCTCGCGGTAGGGAGGAATGCCGCCATAGCGCGACACCGCGCCAGGACCGGCGTTGTAGGCGGCCAAAGCCAGACCGACATTGCCGTGATAGGCCCGCATGAGGTTGGCCAGATACCAGATTCCGCCCCACAGGTTCTGCGCAGGGTCTCGCGGGTTGACGCCCAGACTGCGCGCCGTTGCAGGCATGAGTTGCATCAGGCCGATGGCGTTAGCACCTGAAACAGCCGCAGGCTGGAACTTGCTCTCCTGGTAGATGACTGCGACGACCAGGCGGGGATCGATTTGCGCCTTCGCTGAAATCCAGTTGATCGCCGGCATCCACGGCTGAGCCAGTTGGAGGATTTTCTTGTCGGTCTCCGTCTTGCCAATGACCGTCTGCATTCGCTGGGTGTAAGCGAGGATCCATGTCCCTGCGACAACGCCTGAGCAGTCGTCTGTCCTGACTTTCTGCTCATCAAATCCATAGCGCGAAAGGTAGGGCAACCACCCCTGAGGGATGCCCATCGGGCCGATCGCGCCGGGCTGTTTGGTGCCCGAGTCAATAACATGCTCAATAGTTGCCACAGGGATGCCGTAATTACTGGAGGCGGCGAGTATGCAGGCGCTCAGGGCAATTGCTGGCATCGTAACAATGAATGGTTGTCGTTGCGCGTAATTGTACGACACAATGAAGCGTTGACAACTTTACGATAGCAGTCAGTGGATTCGTGCTCGGCGCTTTAGCCGCCAGGTTGTCGCCATTGGAGCGTTAGTCTCCATCAACGATCGAAACAGGAAAATTCAATGCTCAAAAAATTGGCACCGTTGGCTCTGGCGCTCCTCGCGCCCATCTCGGCACAGGCATGTCGGTATATGGTCCAAGTCTATGGCGAGGGCGATTCATCATGGTTTAGGGAAGTCGTGACGGAGGAGTTTTGCCACAGGTATCCGCACGGCAAATACGAGATTGTGGTCTTCAACAACCAGTTTTCATTCCCAGAACAGGCCGTCACGACAGCAATCGCATACGTGTCGCCAGTGATGAAGAACTCTGACGCGACTAGACCTGTCACCACGCGATACTCAGGTGTCTCCCTGGGCCCAAACCGTGATCGCGCGGTGTTGGTCAAACGCGCGTCGATCATTGCCGTGCAGAATTTGATGGACCATGAGGCTCCTGATCAAGCACCGGCCCCAGTAAATAGCGTTTCACAGGCGCCCAGTCCTGCTGCGCTCAACTATCCGGTCACGTCGCGCGTTGCACAGCCTGAGGCACCAGCTGCTCTGCCGCTTCCTGGCCAGCCGGGATACGTAACGACGTTCCCTGAGGCCGCCAAAATGACGGGCAGCGGCGGCGCACCCTACTGATATGGAGCCGGCCTTTCTCCCGATGCGCAACGCCCCGCCGCTCTGCTCGGGAGAGAGGTGCCAGATTGCCTGCATGACGGCCTGAATAAAGCTGGCAGCCAACGCAAGGCTTCCTTGACCCGCGCATGGGTTTCCTATCTCGCTTCGAATGATTGCCGGTCTCCGGCGCCGCCACCACGCGGGCATACTTGCAGCCCACTTCTCAGCTGGCACATGAAGGCCCCCACTGGCGAAGCGCCATTCGGCCTCCCCGCCTGTCCTGAAACCCCCCACACACAGCGCACTGCGGCACCCTTAGCCCCCCCGACGCCCTTCGGGCGGGGGGCAGAAAAGGCGCATGCGCGCCAAGGGGAGGCGCTGGGCGCCATCGTTTCGGCTGTGCCGATTGTTCCGGCTGCGCCGATGGGGCGCTCGCTCCGCTCGCTTCAAAACGCCCTGCGGGCGAGACGCGCTGCGCGCGCACGCCCTTCGGGCGGCCTGCGATGTGGTTGGGGGACACCCTTCCCTCTCCCCTCTCTTGTGCGTGATCTGGCGCCCGAGCGCGCCGGTCGTCACCGATGGTGCCGACCTTACCCGCGCCTGCGCGGTGCCTGCCTTTGCTGGCCGGCTGGTTTTTTCCCTCTACTGTTCGACAACCACTCTCGAACCATTATCGGCGTCCCATGGGGGGATGCCAGACAAAACATAACTTTGAACGGGTGGAGAAATGAAGAAATTCAACCAACTTTGGAGGGTTGCCTTAGTATTTTTTGGCGACAGTGTCGGGGCCTTGGTGGTCTTCGCAATCATGCTGGGAGGCGTGCGCGGGCTGCACTTTCTGGGGCACGCAATTGCTAACGGCTTGCCGAGCGCTTACTTGCTGTTCGTGGATGCCCTGGAAGCGATTGCCTTCGGTGCGGACTTCTATGTCAGCATGAGCTGGGTCATTTTGAGTGGTGCCAAAGCTATCAAGGAAATCAAAAACATCCTCGACGAGGCGTGAACTCGCCTAATTTATCGGGGATGCCCCGCGTATCCCCTTGGAGTGATCCATGGACACAACGCTCGAACTGATCAAGATCGGATCAAAAGCCTTCTGGCAAGGCTTCACAGAGACCCCAGCCGGCATGATTGCCATGCTGAAGGGGGCATGGCAGGCCGGAATGGAATTTGGCCGCAAGCACTGATCGCAAATCTGTACACCACACCCGCCTCGCGTCATCAGACGCCGGCGGGTTTTCGTTTTACGGGACCGTGCGGGACGTCTTGGTCAACGTACCAAGAACTGCCTGACACTAAATTACCAAATCGCATAAGCGGCGCGGCTTTCATTACCCATAGCCCATCATCGGGGGGGGTAGCCGGATCTTGGCATGGCCTCATCCCAGGCCGACATGCCGTTTTTCTCTTCCCCGTACGCAACAACCACTTGCGAACCCAAGAGGCCATCCCATCCCGGGGCGGCAATTGGGGCAAGAGGGAGGTGCTACGCACAATGACGAATCACAATGGATTGGTCAAAGAGCAGTTGCTGCACATGCTTTTCGGGACTACGATTTTCCTGGTGCTCGGCGGAATTGCGGTGGGTCTTGACCTTGCAGCGGCCTGGGTGGCTGCATTGCATGTCAGTGAATTTACCCACAAAGCCATCGAGTTGACGGCACATGCTATGCTTTTGCTTGACCTGACGCTGTTCGCTCTCTATTTGGGGCGAACGAGTGTTGGGCTGGTCAAGGAGATGTTCAAATGAAATCCCAGATCAATGTTCGTCGAGTGTTTCGCGACAGCTTGCGGATGTACTTCGCGCCGCTCACCGGGGCATTCAAGGGAATCCGCGCTGAGTTGCGCCGCACGGATAGGGAGATTGCGCTGCATCGCTCCCAGGAATCGCGGGAAGACCGCAAGTCGGCGCACATTGCCTGACCGCTGAATTTTGCACACCACATCACCCGCCGAGAGTCGCAAGACTCCGGCGGGTTTTCTCTTTCGGGTCTCCCGTCAATCGAAAATGCCCGCCGCGGCGCGCGCGAGCCGCGCTTGCGGCTCTGGGGTCCTGTGAATCAGGACTCCGCGTCCTCGAACGCGTTCCGACCTGCGAAGTTCTCGAACTTGGTATGTTCGCCCAGGAACGTGAGGCGTACGGTGCCGATGGGGCCGTTGCGCTGTTTGCCGATGATGATTTCGGCGGTGCCCTTGTCCTGGGAGTCCGGGTTGTACACCTGATCGCGGTAGATGAAGAGGATGACATCGGCGTCCTGCTCGATGGCCCCGGACTCACGTAGATCCGACATGACCGGCCGCTTATTCGGCCGCTGCTCAAGGCTGCGGTTCAGCTGCGACAAGGCGATCACTGGACAGTTGAGCTCCTTGGCCAGGCTCTTGAGGGAACGGGAGATTTCCGAGATCTCAGTTGCGCGGTTCTCGCCATTAGACGATCCCGACATCAGCTGCAGGTAGTCGATGATGATCAGGCCGAGTTGGCCGCTCTGGCGCGCCAGGCGCCGGGCCCGCGCGCGCAACTCCATTGGGTTGAGCGCGGGGGTCTCATCGATGAACAGCTGAGCGTCACTCATTTTGCTGATGGCGTGCGTCAGGCGGGGCCAGTCATCGTCACGCAGCCGGCCGGTACGCAGCCGGTGCTGATCCAACCGGCCGACAGATCCCAGCATACGCATGGCCAGCTGCGTGCCCGCCATCTCCATCGAGAACACGGCAACTGGCAGGCCTTGGTCGACCGCCACGTGCTCGCCGATATTGAGCGCCAGGGCGGTTTTTCCCATGGATGGGCGTCCGGCCACGATGATGAGGTCACCCGGCTGCATGCCGCTGGTCATCCGATCGAGATCGACAAAGCCAGTGGCGACACCCGTGATGTCGGTCTGACTGTCGCGATGGTAGAGATCGTCAATTCGCTCGACCACCTGCGTGAGCAATGGCTGGATCTCAAGGAAGCCCTTCTGACCGCGCGAACCCTCTTCGGCGATTGAGAACACCTTGGTCTCGGCCTCGTCCAGCAGCTGGCGCACGTCGCGCCCCTGCAGGTTGAAGGCGCCGGCGGAGATCTCATCCGCCACGGTCACCAAGCGGCGCAAGACGCTGCGATCGCGCACGATCTCGGCGTAGCGGCGAATGTTGGCCGCACTGGGCGTGTTCTGAGCGAGCGCATTCAGATATGGCAGACCGCCCACATCCTCAGCCTTGCCTGCGGCCTGCAGCATCTCGAAGACGGTGACGACGTCCGCCGGCTTGGCCTGCCCGATCAGCCGTCCAATGTTGTGGAAGATCAGCCGGTGGTCGTGCCGGTAGAAGTCCTGCTCATTGATGAAGTCGGCAATGCGGTCCCAGGCAGCGTTGTCCAGTAGCAGGCCGCCAAGAACTGATTGTTCGGCTTCCACCGAATGCGGCGGAACCTTCAATGCATCGAGTTGGAAGTCGCGCGATGTGTTCATTCACGGAATTATAAACACGCGCAACAAAAGAACAATATTTATCCACAGTTTTGGCGAACAAGTGGCCCCCACGAGAAGCAAGACCCGCGCCGCAGGCGGGTTCGACTGGGCTGCTTGAATTTTGGGCATCCGCCCTGAGCAGCATCGACGCGTCCGCTTTTTACGCTCGGCCCAAAGCAACTACTTGGGAACCCCCGGATTTCCCGGGACTTGAGCAAGGAGTTTTTCGTGGGCAACACCGAACTGAAGCAAATCATCCTCTCGAACATCGCAGCGCTCTCGACAGCAGAAGCGGTGCGTCGGCTGACCGGCGCGGTCATCGGCGAAGATGGCCAACCGGCTGCTGCACAACTGAAGATCTTCTATTCGGGCGGCGGCGACAGCGGCGGCATCGAAGAGGTGACCGTCGTGGGTAATGAGGGTGCGCTCCACCCTCTGTCTGACGCGATCGTCCAGGCGCAGTGCGAGATGACGGTTTGCTCAACCTGCTACACCTTTGACGCTGCGGGCAATTACGGAGCGCAAACAACTGTCGCGCAGAAAACGATGTCAGTTGAAGACGCAGCAGAGCACATCCTCAATAACCTAATCGAGCTGACTGACCGCTCCGGCTGGGAAAACGGCGATGGCGGCAGCGGCGAGGCCTACTTTGACCTGCAGACCGGCAAGCTCCTGTCCTTCGTACATACCGTGTACTACACGGAATCGGATACGACGGAGTATGAGCCGGACGAGTTGTTCGGAGTCGAGGAGGCTGCCACCGCGGGGGCAGAACAATGAGCGCCGCCCTCTGCACAGTCACGCCCAACCTGGCGCTCGGGGCCTTTCCCGGGTTTTCGGTGGCGCAGGCGATGCAGGCGGCCCAGTCACTGGCTGATGCCGGAGTGATCCGGCTTGACCACGTTCAGATCTGTCCGCAGAACGCGGGCACGCTGGACGTGGAATCGGCCAGGGCGCTGGCAGCTGCCTACCCGAATACGCGGTTTCGGCTGCACGCCAACGCACGCGTGGCGGGGTGGACATCGTTGGCAGACCTGAGCACGCTCAACCGGCACATGGATTACTACGTCGAATTGGGCAAGGTCAGCCGGGCGATGGGGGCCTGCGCATACACGGTCCACGCCGGACTGCGCCGCAATGCAACGCTGTACGACCTGGCGCGCAACGTCGACGTCCTATCCGACATCATGGGCTGCGACGTTGGTATCGAGGGCATGTACCCGCGCGGGCCGCACCCGGTCGGCGACGAGCACTATCTCGTGGCCACCTGGGCGGAATACGCGGCGCTGGCCGAGAGCGGGATCCCTTACGCCCTGGATCTGTCGCACCTGCAAATACTGGCGCACAAGTCGGGCTGCTGGGACGAGGGCCTGGTGCGCGATCTGCTTGCCAACCCGCTTTGCATCGAGATCCACATCTCGGGCAACGATGGCCAGCACGATCAGCATCGTTCGCTGACTGGAGACGAAGGCTGGCTTGGCCTTCTGGAACATGCGAATGAGCGTGCAGTCATCTTCACTGAAGAGAACCGCCGGGCGCCCGCGAATTCCGCACAGAACGCTTGATTCACCACTCCCCCGAGCAGCATCACGCTGCCGGGGGATTTCTTTCAGCCATACGACGCAACTACTCCCGAACACCGGCATTCCGCCGGCCCTTCAGGAGAGATTGATGAGCAACAACAAGTCCGAAATTCAGATCCGCCTTGAGCAGCAGCAAGCGGTGAAGCTGATGTCGACCATCGCCGATAACGCGCAGGGACTCCCCGTGCACCTGACCATCGAAAGCATCAATGGCGGCCACATCAGCCTTCCCATTCTGATCGATGGCAAGCCGAGCCTGCACGTCTTGCGCCTGGACGCCAACGGTGCCTGGTGGGTCGAGACGGTCCTGCCGGTCATGGAGGGATGCTGACATGGCGACCTACACCCACGCTTACGCCATTACGTTCGAAATCGATTCGCAGACCGAAGACGCGAGCGATGTGACACCGCAGCAGCTTGCGGCGGCGATCCGGGAGCGCGTCGGCAGCTGCGTGGATCACGGCAACTTGCTGGATGCCGTCGGCGCCCCGTATGACACCTTCGAGAAAAAGGAGGTATGACATGGCGACCACCAAGCAAATCCAGCGCATGATGCGGCATCCCGCCGAGTACATGCGCTTTCGGTCCACTGGCCAGTTGCCGAAGGGCATCGTGCCGAAATCGCC
>Ga0233394_1000027_pt1 | contig 50092 bp, 70 predicted proteins | sample 24DmetaG_FD_190481 | JGI IMG/M metagenome (GOLD analysis project Ga0233394, IMG submission 190481) | Seawater microbial communities from Monterey Bay, California, United States - 24D | ecosystem: Environmental > Aquatic > Marine > Coastal | place: USA: California | collected 2016-11-02 | reverse complement strand
ATTTGATTTAATTCTCAGACCATTCCCACCATGATTAGTGTTTATATCAACTCTTTTATTAAATTCAGAATATCCTTCTACGCTTAATTCTTCAGTAACATTTAAATTGTTAACGAACGTGGTGTTCTCAGCATTTGATGTTAAACCATTACCAACGATGAATGAATCAATGTGACTTACTGTATTATTAGAACCACCTAAAATACCTGAACGGTTACCACTAGCAATATTATTTTGACCACTACCTATAAATGAACTACCACCACTAGCTGTATTATCTTGACCACTGCCTATAAATGAACTATCTCCACTAGCAGTATTACGGAAACCACCTACAACTGAACTAGTCCTACTAGCAGTATTACAGAAACCGGCACCTATAAATGAACTATTACCACAAGCTGTATTATCTTGTCCACTACCTATAAATGAACTATAACCACTAGCTGTATTGCTACTACCACCACCTACAGTTGAACTATTACTACTAGCAGTATTATTTTCACCACTACCTATAAATGACCAACCACCACTAGCAGTATTAAGGAAACCAGCGCCTACAAATGAAATATTACCACTAGCAGTATTACGGTTACCGCTACCTATAAATGAAGTATTACCACTAGCAGTATTATTTTCACCACCTAATACTGCTGCATCATAGCCGTTAGCAGTATTAGTTTCCGCTCCACCTATAATCTTACCGAAAGCGGATAACGCTGCTACAGATAATGAATTCGTAGTCGTATTACCATTATCAGTGACATCCTGTAAATCGATAGATGCATCTGTATTAAAAATATCTAAGAGATTTGTACCACCTGATAATATGTTTTGTGTAACATTTAAGCTACCATCCATCGTACCACCATTTGCAAATTGCTTAGCAACGCTACCACCACCAGAAGACATCTCTATCAATCTCTTGATAGACATCATTTCATTCTGGAATTGTTTTGAAATATCTAGTTTAAGAGAATTAAGCTGTTTATCATTTATCTTCTCACTTAGTATCTCTTTTACTTCACCTTTATTTAAATTATTTAAATTTTCTAATAATTGTTTATATTTTTTATCCTCTTCATCGGAAAATATATTAAGCTTTTCATTAATATTAGATAATTCATCAGCAAGTATTTTTTTAACATCGGTATTTTTAATATCAACTTGTTCGTTAATTTCTGAAATTGTATCTTTAAGATACATCTCAATATCTGATTTATTTTCAGATATTTTTTCAACAACAGCTGTCAATGTATCAACTTTATAATCTTCGACCTTCTCGTTAATTTTTTTAACTTTAAAGTTAATTTTTTCTTCAATACTTTCCGTTTTAGATTGTATTAAATTATTTGTTTTTTCTTGAAGTTTACCAATTTTTGTATTACTATCATGTAGGGTGATATCTAACTGATCATTTAAATCCTTTATTTTATTATCTAAATTATTGTTGATATTAACAATATTTTCAGATAAAATCTTAGCTAATTCTTCCTTATTTAAATTAGATAATTTATCTACTTTAGAAAGAATTTCTTTATTATTTTCATCAATAGAAAGTGTAATATCATCTATATTACTTTTAATGAGATTGTTTATCTTTTTATCGTTACTTGATAAAAAGTCAATATATTGTTCATATAGTTCTTGCCTAATACTTTCAGATTTTTCATTTAAGTATTCTTCAGCTTGTTTAGCAATTAATTGTTTTTGTTTTTTATATTCTTCTAATTTATTATCATATAGTTTTTGAGCCTTTTCTTGACTCTCTTTAATTATCTTTTCCGATACATCTCTAACCTTATCTTCGTAGATAGTATTGGTAGGTATAACCTTTTTAACCTTCTCTTCAATTATAGTATTAACTGGGGTTTTTTGAATACTTTTTAAAAATTGAAGATGATTTTCGTTAAGAAATAATTCACTTTCCCCGCTTTCAACTAATAAAGCCTCGCATTTATACTTTTTATTATTTTTAACTGCTTCAAAACTAACAATAGGTAACCCGTCCGATGTACCTATCTTCTCAACGATAATGTTTTTATCGTTGTACATACATTCATATACATCAAAAAATATTTCTTTTTTACTTGTAACTTTAAGAACATTTTTATTATCATCTGTAAATTTTGGTGTAATATCGAAACCGAACACGGACCATTGACTCATATAGTTATTTATATAGGTTTATTAATATTTCCAAGAAAGTATTAAATCTATTTATGTATTATACCCACAAAAAAAGGTACATACGTACCTTTAAATGCCCACCATCCATCCCCTGTTTAGTTTTATAGTTATGCTCCGACCTTTAACTATTTATGCTAAACGGAATATTTTTTAATATATTCTTGTTTTTTTCTGCGAGGAGTATTAACTCCCAAAACACCGTTCTCATAGTTAAAAGTGATCTTCTTGAGATCATAATCTCTTCCAACTGTGAATGAGCGATTCAGGGATTGTTGTTGTGAGCCGTCATTCGTTTTAACGGTTCGTTTGGCCTTAATGTAAACTTCTCTCTTATCAGAGTCTACGCTTAGATCAAGTTCATCTTTTTTACATCCAGGGATGTCTATTTGTACTGTCAAACCATCGTCATCTTGAGAGAATCGGACAGTGTCACCTGTACGGTATACCTCTTCCAAAGAATGGAAGACCGGTGTTAAATTAAAAAAACCATCTAATGCTCTTTCAATGTCTGCTATTGGGTTATATGTAGTTAGTTTAGTCATAGATTAATATTTATTATTATAACATATAAGTTCAAAAAATCCAAAAAAAAGCGCAACCTCATAAATGAGATCACGCTATCGAGTGTTAAACTCGGTTAGATTTATTTATCACATCATTCCCATCGGCGGCATTGCTGGTGCTTCAGCGACGTTTGCTGAAGGTTCATCAACGATTAGACACTCTGTCGTTAATAGCATTCCCGCTACAGAGCCTGCATTCTGCAATGCGCATCTAGTTACTTTCGTCGGATCTACAATACCAGCTTGTAGTAAGTCAACATAATCTCCAGTAGCTACATTGTAACCTAGTTTGCTTTCATAAATCTTCAATACGATTTGCGAACCATCTACCCCGGCATTCTTACATAACTGTCGAATAGGAGCTTCAATTGATTTCTCAACTAATCTTGCTCCTATTGCTTCATCACCTTCAAGTGTATCAACAACATCTGCAATCGTCCATTTTGCTTGTAATAAAGCTGTACCACCACCAGGTACAATACCTTCTTCAACTGCTGCTCTAGTTGCAGCGAGAGCATCATCAACTCTATCTTTCTTCTCTTTCATCTCAGGTTCTGTCTGAGCACCTACATTAATTACACCGATACCGCCAGATAACTTAGCTAGGCGCTGCTGTAATTGATCGCGGTCGAAATCAGAGCTTGATTCTGAAATAAGTTCTCGTAGCATATTAACACGAGCTTCAATCTGCGCGGAATTTCCTTTACCTTCTACAATTGTGGTCGACTCTTTTGTAACTGTCACTTTCTTAGCTTGGCCTAAATGTTGTTCTGTAACATTTTCAAGCTTGAGGGTATCTTCACTAGATACAATTGTACTGCCAGTTAATACTGCAATATCTTTTAACATCTCACGTCGACGATCACCAAAGCCCGGTGACTTAACCGCTGCTACGTTGAGAGTACCGCGCAACTTATTAACAACGAGAGCTGAGAGAGCTTCACCTTCTACATCCTCTGCAACGATAAGTAGAGGTTTATTTTTCTTTGCTACAATTTGTAAGAGCGGTAATAGCTCATTAAGATTAGTAATCTTTTTATCGCATAGTAGAATTAGAGCATTATCGAATACCGCGTCGTTACTGCCTTCATTTGTAATAAAGAATGGGCTCAAGTACCCTCTATCAAATTGCATACCTTCAACGACATTCAATGTTGTTTCGAGCCCAGAAGCTTCCTCAACTGTAATAGTACCATCACTGCCAACCTTCTCCATTGCATCAGCAATAATATCGCCAACCTCAGTATCCCAATTAGCTGATACGGTCGCGATCTGGCGAATATCATTCATATCTTGAACTGGTTTACTTTGTGATTTAATACTCTCAACAGCTGCAGCAACTCCCTTATCAATACCACGTTTAATATAAACTGGATTAGAGCCGGCAGCTACGTTTTTAATACCTTGCTTATAGATTGCTTCAGCAAGTACCGTTGCAGTTGTTGTACCATCGCCAGCGCTATTAGCAGTACGTGATGCAACTTCATGTACCATCTGTGCACCCATATTTTCAAATGGATCTTCTAACGAGATCTCTTTCGCGACCGATACACCATCTTTCGTTACAGCAGGTACACCAAACGACTTGCCAATCATTACGTTACGACCTTTCGGTCCTAAAGTAACCTTCACCGCTTTTGCTAGTGTCTGTACACCTGTTAGGATCTTCTTACGACCATCTTCATCAAATAGGATTTGTTTACTCATATACATATATTATAATCTAAACTTTACATTAAATCAACAAAAAAGCGCAACCTCTTTCGAGATCACGCTATCAGAGATATACTCTGGGGGTTCTAATTATTTATTAGAATGAGTAGGTAAGACCTACCGTAACCGATGTATCAAAATCACCATCAGTACCTTCAGATGAAATACCATTGACGATACCAAGATCATTCTTTAATGCATTAAACTGTACAAATACAGGAATGACATCATTAATAGTTGATGTAAATCTTACATAACCATGAACATATTCAAAATCTTCATCATAACCGAAAGACTGACCATATTCACCACCTACAGTAACATCTGCATACTTAGCATCAAATGTCTTTGAAACATTAAATGCTGGTGTAGTAATAGTACTATCAGTGCTTGTACCAGCTTCGCTACCATCTTCAAAAGCTACAGTAACTGATGTATCGACGAACTCAAACCAATTGAGATCATATGCACCATTGAGCTCGAAAGTGGTATCAGCATCTTCACCAGTATGTACAACAAGACGTGTATCGATACCACCAAGAGGAGTGTTAAGATAAGTACCTACTGTACCGTGTAGTTGATAATCTTCAGTATTAACATACTCTAAACTACCGACAAAAGCAAGCCCTTGAAAGTTACCGAGCTTTGTAGATGCTTTAACATAAGCTGAATCTTGAGCTCCATATAGACCACCTGAAATACGCTTTTCATAATAGCCTACCTCAGTATCTAGTTTCCAGTTCTTTTCCGTTACTACTTCTTGAGCTTCGCATTTACTACACATTGTAAACAATGCAATAGCAGCAACTACTGCTCCGATAATAATATATTTCTTATTCATAGCCTTTAATTATATACTACGATTCACAGGTGTTCAACTATTAAAGATCAAAATCTTCAAATTCTTGCTCATTAATTTCTGTATCACGTGCACCAATCTTGTAAGAACTAATTTCTGTCTCTTGTGGAGCAACTTGTACTTTAGAGCTATCAGTATAGCTATTAAGCCACCCACCGATCGGATTTGTCGGTTGGTCAAAAATCTTATCATAACCTAGTGAGCGTAATCTGGTATTAGCTAACCACTCAATATAACCATTAAGCATTTCTGTATTTAATCCAAGAAGTGAACCATTAGAAAAAAGATATTCAGCCCATTTCTTTTCATTTTCAACTGCTAGACCATACATATCATAAATCTTCTGCTCGTTATCCTTAACTACTTGCTGGAAACCTTCATCTTTATTTTCTTTCCAATACTTGATAATGTTTTGAGTAATAGCTGCGTGTAAGTTTTCATCTCTTGCAATAAGACCTATAATCTTTGCATTACCTTCCATCTTACCTTTATATCCGAAAAAGTATGAACATGCAAAAGATACATAGAAAGCTAAACCTTCTGTAATTTGCGTCGATAAAACTGCATTAAAGATCTTTTGCTTAATATCACCCTTATCGTCACCTAATAGGGTATTATATGCACTGCTAATTTCTGTCGCTCTTCTTGTAATTTCTTTATCCTCTAAGATTGAGTCGAAAAACTGGGTAGCATCTTTAGCAATATTTTGCAAGGTATATGTATATGAATAACTATGAATAGTTTCAAAACGTGCCCAGCTTGTCATACAAATTTCTAACTCTGGATTAGATACATAATTTTTAATATTGTGAATACTTCTAGAGAGCATACTATCGGTCATAGTCTGCCATTTAAGATTACTATTAAAAATAAATTTTTCTGTATCAGTTAGATTTTCGTAATCATTACGATCTTTTGTTAAAGATACTTCTTCAGGTAACCAGTGATATTCTTCTTGCTTCCGCCATAGGTCGAAAAACTTAGGGTATTTGAATCTATCGTATCTTTGAAGAGATAAATCCTCTCCAAGAAACATAGGTTGGTTCGTGGTATCTACATTTTTTAAGTTAAGTACTGTTTCCATATTTATATATCTTTATTTAAAGTGCACAAGCGCCAGATTCACATCCATCTTCAATATTATCATTCTGTTCCTCTTCATTGAAGCTTTGCTTATCCCCGTCATCAGTATTGTTATAGTAACCGGTTCTCCAACCTAACTTATATGCTAGAAGAATCTCTTTAATTACTTTTGAATCTGGTAACGCGCCGTTATCATAATGAGCATAATTATAGTACATATTAGCACTAATACTCATATCTACCCATTTCTGTAAAGCACCAACTATCTTAATCATCCCCGTATTGTCCTCCATATCATATGCAAGAGTATACTTATTTTTATATGATGTATAATTTGGTACGATAACAGGTAACGTACGAGCTTTAGATTTTTTATAGGTAATATAAGATCTAATAGGTTCTATACCATTGGTAGAGCACTGAATTACCGAAGAGCTCTCACACGGCATTATAGCCGATACAGTACTATGCCTTAGTCCGAACTCTTTTATTCTTGCTCGTAAACCTTCCCAGTCCATACTATTCTTTCTTGTAACAAATTCGTCAATTTCTTTCTTATAATTATCGATCGGTAACCAACCTTGACTATACTTTGTCTTATTAAATTTAGGACACCTACCTTTTTCACTCGATAGATCACAAGATGAACTTAAAAGATAATACTGTACCTTTTCCATCAACTCATCAGCTACGTTAGGTGCTTCATCATCGGTATACTTTACTCCATGCTTTGCAAGATACGCAGCAAAGTTAGTAATACCAATACCTAATGATCTACGATTTTTAGTAAAGTTTTCTGCAGCAGGTAAGAAGTAATCTTGGTAATCAATTAACTGATCTAGAATACGTACGATAATATCACATACCTTTTCCATTTCAGCATCAGATTGAATTTCTAATACATTGATAGCAGATAAAATACAAATACCAATTTCAGCATTCTTATCATCTGGATGTTGTAGAGGTTTAGTAGGGTGTAATACTTCAACACAAAGGTTAGTCATCTTAATATCGTCATCCCAAGCTGATCTTTGATTACAATGATCGATATTCATAAAATAAATACGACCCGTTTCAACTCTCTCTTTAACAAAAAGGGACATCAATTTTCTCGCTTTAACAGTTTTCTTAAACTTAAGACTCGTTTTACGCTCGTATTGCTCATATAATTCGTCAAAGTTTTCATGACCAAATGCATCATATAGTTCTTTAGCTTCATGAGGTGAAAAAAGAGTAATATCTCCATTCTTTAAAAATCTTTTGTAAAATAATTCACTAAACTGAATACAATAATCTAACTTACGAACACGGTTATCATCGGTACCGGAATTATTTTTAAGTACTATCATATCTTCAACTTCATAATGCCAGAAAGGAAAGTTAACGGTTGCAGAACCACCTCTAATACCATTTTGATGACAAGACTTTACAGTTGATTCCATTAACTTGAGGAACGGAATAACACCTGTATGGACAACTTCACCGTTACGGATAGGGGAATTTAAAGGACGAATACGACCCATATTTAACCCAATTCCATAGCGTGAACCCGTTGCATAGCCAGCAGCTGTAGATGAAGAGAAGATTGACGGTAGCGTATCATCAACATCAATTAAGCAGCAAGATGCATATTGTCTAACTTTACTACGTACACCTGCCATTAAAGGTGTTGGTAAATTAATTTTGAATTTGGAGAAATAATCATAAGCCTTTTTAACATATGAAATTCGAGTAGCTCCTTTATATTTACCGAAACAAACCATTGCAATGATCATATATGCAAATTGAGGTGTTTCATAAATCTTAGTTTCGGATCTATCTTGAATTAGATATTTGTCACATAACTGACGCATACCAGCGTATGTAAAGTTATCGTCTCGATTATGGTCAATATATTCATCAAGTTTATTGATTTCTTCATCGCTATATAACATTAAGATATCTTCATCGTAAACATCATTTTCATGTACGTTTTTATTAATAAAATCAACTAACTTAGGAGGGTTCTTACCACCCCAAACATCTTTACGCAATTGATAGGATAGTAATTTAGATGCCACATATTGGTAATTAGGTGTATTTAAGCTTATTAAATTAACAGCTGAGTCAATTAAAACGTTATGTATTTCACGAGTAGTAATACCTTCTTTCATTTGTAGCTTAGCATTTATTTCGATATCAGAAGCTGTTACACCTTTTATATCACCTACAGCCCAGCCTACAACCTTATGTATTCGTTCTACATCAAATGATACTGTTTCTCCGGTTCTTTTTATAATATTCATATTTAAAATTTAAGTTAAAATTAATGGTATAATGGAGCCAAATTTTTGAAAATCAAATTTACCTTCATTCAAGTTAAGCATGTGTTGTAATATTTTTTTATCTTTAGATATTTCATCTTGCGCAAGATATCTAAATTTATTAAAGTCTATCGGGTATATACCATTCTTAAAATGTGCATAACAATCATTGCAAGTAAGATTGAATTCACTCAATAAATTTTGATAAACTACTAAATTAATGCCATATGATTTTTCTTGCGCATTAATAAGATTTGCTATATTTTTACCTAACTCATTTAACTCAATGCATATACCATATAAAGGTAACATTTTAGATTCACCATTTTGTTTATAAATTCGTATAAATCTTTTTGGATTATAATCATCGTTTATTTTTAATCGTTTATTATCATATTCATTCTTAATAATAAAACCTAGAAATATAGAAGGTTGTAATGGTATCTCGTATGAGAACCCGTCCATAGATACCGGTGTTTCAATTAAGGATATATCAATCATTATAAATTAATTTCTCTTTGGAGTGATGCATTTTTTGCACTATATACTCTAATTTTATCTGAACCACCATTTATTGGGTTAAGAGATACTGTAATAGTGTCGCCGCTTACAATAGGTCCACTATAATTATAACCACCTGGTAACTCTGCAGTTGCTTCGATTGAACCATTATCTGCATTAAAGATAATTAACTTACTTCCTTCTATTCTTGGTACTAAATTCATATCTTAATTATATAATTATTTATGAAATATTCAACTTCAGGATCAGATTTATTATAAGTAAATGATGATAAATTTTCATTTATCGTAGGAATCTTTAAACTGTTGCTTCTGAACTTTTCCTCTAACTCCGCAATAATTGATTCCTCGGGGTATTCGATGTCATCTGAAACATTTAATATATTTTTAATTTCAGGTACACCATAACCTCTTTTAAATAGTGTCTTTACATCTCTACTAATATATAGTTTTTGTAAATTTTCTACATCATTATACTCTTCTATTTTCTTTTTTAAATAATCACCTGAAAATAAACTTTCTTTACCTGTAACTATACATTTAACCTTTAAGGATTTAACCATACTATATTATATAAATAATTATATGGATTTCAATACCTTAGTGGATAATATATTAGAAGATTTTACTGCTCCAACTGATACAAAAAGACCAGTAAAGGTAAAACCTAAAGGTAAATATGGTACAGTTAACCCTCAATTAAACGACCCACATAGTACAAAAGCTATTTCCGGATTTAAAGGTCAGCCGGGTGGTAAACAAAAAACTTTAAAGTTTAAACTACCTACCAAGAAGAGCGGATCCAAACAGCAGCAGCCATCGTAGCAGCTAAATCATCTCTTTCTAATAATAGGTCTGACATTTCCTGCTCATTTAAACCTTGAAGATATTTCAAAGCGTTTTCACCAAATGTTTTAGCAAACTTAGGACCGAAGTATGCTGATGAATTTTTAACTAAATCCATTGCTGTTTTTGGTTCAACTTGCCAATAGCTTCTAGCAGGTCCTCCACCTCCTTGAACTTTTGTACCATATGCAGATTCTACTGCTCCAGTTTTTTCAAGATATTCGGTTAGTTCTTCGGCACTATGACCACCATCACCATCAAATATGTATGATGCTACTTTTATAGGGTTTATAGCATCTTGCGGGACTTTAAAGCCTTGTTTTAAAACTGCAGTTGCTCTTGCTTCCTTTGCAGGGTCTAGACTCGTCTGATAATGTTTTGACCAATCATTTACGAAATTACCAAATGCAGAGCTAGCAGCTAAAGCACCTACTGCAGCTAACTTACCGAGTTTACCTTCTTCAATAACATACTGTTTAAAAGTTTGCATTATTGAAAGAGTTGTCTTGCCTTTTCAATATCAATATCAAAACCATATTTTTTATCTAAATCATTTAACATTTTATCCATTTGTTCAACAGATATCTTCTTATCTTGACCCATTTTATACACTTTATTTGATTCAATTTCATGCTGTTTAGCTTGGTAATCTTGTTTTGCTATCTCCATTTTATGTTGTAACTCTAAAGCTTTGAGTTGAGCAACCGGGTCACCCATATCTTTAGAAAGCGCTTCAAAATCAGCTTGCATTTTATTCAATCCAGCTGATAACTCTTTAATTTTTTCTAAGCTTTTTGCAGCACTCTGATCAGCATCTTGATTCATTTTTTGTATGAGCTGTTCAAAAGAATCTGACCCTTGAGCTTTAGCAGTTTGGGTCATTGCTGGTGGCTCGGCTGCTGAAGCTGCTTTGGCTGGAGGGCTACCTAAAGCACTTTGAGCTGCTGCTGCACCTATTGCTCCATATTGAGCTGCTTTCTTGGCTACATCTTTTAAACCTTCATCAATAACCTCTTCATTATAAGCTTCAAATATTAACTGGGAGTCTAAATTATTCATATTATTATTTATTATTAAACAAATCTTTCTATAAAGTATTTAGGCAATTTGTTCTTATTTCGAATGATAGCTTCATATACACCTGCATCCAAAATATAAGTCTTGCAGTGGTCTTGCTTACTTCGTATACCTCTACCACATTGCTGTACAACGTTACTTAACATCTTATTAGAATACCACTGTTTATCTAATTCAAATAACTTCTTAATTCTATTATCACCTAACGGTAAGTAAGGAGCTTTAATTACTATTTGAAATCTAGCTAGATCATCTTTCAAGTCAATCCCTAAACCTAAAGATGGGCTTACCAACACAGTCGGGTTCTTACTTTTTGAATGCTCTCTTAATATTTCTTCATTTCTTGTTTCCTTATCTCTATATAGAAAGCGTCTACTCTTTAAATTGTTTTGTAAATATGAAGCAATAAATCCAGTATGGGTATGTATAATACCTTTTTCAAATTCATGCTGGTTACATATCTCTTCTATCTGCTTTACAATCTTAGGTAGAGTCTTTTTAAGATTATAGTGATTAATCTTTTGCTTAGTATTGATATAGATCGGAGCCTTTTGAGGGTCGAAAGTACTATCAGACTCCACATATTCATATTCTTTTATACCTAAGCTCTTAGCAAAATGCTTATGATCGATAATAGTTGCAGACATTAATAGTACATTATCTGCATACTTAAAGATATACTTGGACAATACATCTACCTTTAACGGCATTACTCTAGCTGTCTTACCATCTCGTTGCACAACATACTCACACTCTTCCCATGTTTCAGTTATTAGATTCAAACTCCTATGAAGATTTTTTAAATAACTTAACTTAATATTTTCACTATTACTAAGTTGTATATTCTTATTATTACCTTTATTAATTAATGTATTAATATACTCACTAATTTCTAATATACAAGAACATATCCATTTATATATAGCATCTTGTTTTTCGGAATATAAACTCGGTACCTTAACACCTAATAACTTTAATCGATCAGGGTCAATAAAGACTGAGTATTGTTTTACTATTTCATCTTCAAGTTCAGATGCTTCGTCGCATATAATAAAGTTTTTACGTTTTACATGCCCAGGTAAGGCTAAAAACATCTTATAATTTAATACCCCAAACTTATCAACCAATCCTCGATTTCGGTCATTATGGTAATTACACTTATGAGCTTTTCTATGTTCATCTAATACCTTACGAGGCATGACAGATGTCTCCATTTCAACATCAATATCAGGGTTTAGAGTACTCATATAATTACTCTTACCTTTCATTACTATGCTATCGTCGAATAACTCTAAGTACTGATCTTGTAATGATTTAGTTATAGTTAATGCGAATGCACCACTGGATGGTTCATCGAGACATTCAGGTTCATTAGTATAATTGCCAACGTTATCCATTTTAAACGCATCATAACTATTAATTAATTCTTTAAATATACCGGTAGATTCATTCGATACATTAGCAAGGGTTTTCGATATAAAACTCTTACCACTCCCGGTAGGTGCACTACATATTACAAATTTATGACCCTTACTAAACGCGTGTTCAATCTTTTTAATTATATTAACTTGCTGCGTACTTGGATTATAACCGTCAGGGAATTTATTAAGATATCGGCTCAGCATATAGCCAATTATATATCAAACAGCTGATAAAACAACTATGTTATTATATAATTTACTCTTCTTATTACTATTCAACACTTTAGTTTTAAAATTTACAAACTCATTATTTTTTGCAAACTTTTCAATTCTATAATCAAAAATTAAATGTTTATGACCAACACTATTCTCAAATGGAAACGGTATTTCATATGATTTTAAATCACCTTTTTCATTTTCTAGAAACAAATTAAAGTAAAACTCTTTCACTTTAAAAAGTTTCAATTTACCCTTTTTTATTGGCTTTTCAGGTTTAACGTATATAACAATATCACGGAGTAATAGACCCGTTAAATCTTTTTCTATATTTTCAAACTTCATGTACCCATATACCTTCTCTTTTCATCCGCGGACATTGGATAAATATTTTCATTAAAATATTCAAAAAATTCATTTTCAGGTATAGTATTAATTATTTCACAACTATCCATGCTCACCATTCTCCACCCTTGCATCATAATATCCCATACAGGTAAGAGATTCTTACTTATCGGATTATACTTTGGAGGACCAGATGGTGGTTTATAATTTAATGTAGTTCTACCATTAACACTATTAAGTAAACTTTCGTCAAGGGTACATAGCATTCTTCTCTGAGAACTATCACCTGGCTTCGGTCTTCTTTTCTCGAAAATTATTTCACATACATTACCTTGTAAAGTGTTTCTAAGACTCGTCAGATTTGTTTTCATCTTTCTTTTTAGCTATACCAAACAACCTATTTTCGTTTAGGAAAATACCTTTCTTAAGTAAACCGTGACCTGATATATCAGCGTTACCGATACCAACACCTAGATTATTTGGAAATATGACTATCTCACCTTTTTTAACGTACTTACATTCCGGTCCAGCGAGAATTACCTTTCCTTTTCTCCATGCTCTTTGAACTGAATTAGTTGGAATATAAACCCCTCCTCTCATTACAGCATCTCCTTGACCATCAGATACTTCGTCGATAAATTCAACTAAAATGATATCATCGAATAGGAAACCGAGTTCGTAATCTTGATCAATTAAACCGTCTAAGGAATTATTATGCGAGTCGACTAAGTCGATTAAACTTCTTTTCGGAGCGAGTACGTCAATGTTTGCTTCTGCCATATAACTATTTACTTATAAAATTTTCTAATTCAACAAGTTGTTTATATTCTTTCTGACTATAAAATTCAGGTATCAATTGTATCTCTTCTTTAGTCTTTTTTTCCTTTTTTATTTTTTTCAAATAATTTAGTTTTTTGAATTTTAATCTAGGGAAAACAGAGTAAACATAATTAAACTGAGATATTTTATCATCAAACAAATTCCAATATTTATTAGTGGTTTCGTTAACGTATTCATTCATCTCTTTTGAATACATACTCGTCCATCTATTAACCATAAATAAATTGAATTGCGACTCATCATCACAATTCATATCTATCTTCTTCTTACTAAATAGAATACTATTTAAGTATTGAAATATTGTCATAGTCTATCGAGCTGTTCTAATATCATTTTTTTAGCTACAGATAACGCTGCTTCTCGACTTACAAAAGAGTTTATTGACTTTTCTTCGTTATGAGATTTAAATCTTTGATACTCCCAAGCTACATCACTGTGTAACATTTCAACAACGACTTTAATTTTATTTTCTATTTCTTCCATTATAGATTAATTTTAGTTGTAGCAATAAACATATCATCATTTATAGCATAAAATAAATCAATTACATCCTGCATAAACTCCTGAGCTTGCTCATCAGTTAGTTTTGTACTATAAGCAAAATTAGGAGCTTTAGGACCAGCATTTACATTAATACCAGTATGACCAATAGCAACATTATCCTTTGAATAAGTAATACTCACGCTACATTTACCAACGGTTTGTAAGCTGCCATCACTACCTTCAAACTCATCATGTACCATTAGATCATCACCATCTACTTCAATAGGCTTCTTAATATACTTAGAAGATAAAATATTAGCAATCTGAGTATTTAAAAGTCGCTGATACGCTACAGCACCAAATTTATCCAAGTTAGGAATCTCCCAACAGAAGTTAATAGCATCATCACTTGCAATATAATCGTTTTGAAGTACATCTTCTTGATCGATCATACCATCGATATCGACATTCATATAACCTCTAAAAGCTATAATATTTCCAATAGGTAGAGTTTTCTTACGAAAGAAGTTATATGCAAAACGTTTATGAATTAAATCACCATCATAGTTAAGATTCTTAATAATCATACATTAATTATAGATTATTATATTAATTTATCAAGATATTTCTTTTGAATATTTCTTCTTTAAAAGTGTCAAATAGATTATTATCATGATGAGCATCCCAATTATCATCAATCCCCACCCACGAGTGAGGAGATGTAAAATTAAAATGGTATATATCGTCTATTTTTTTATATAAAATATTTTTACCACCACTGTCTTTAGTTATTAATATAATATTAAAAGGTTTATTGTATTTTTTAGTTATGAATTTTTTAAAACTATTACACTTTTCTATAATTTTTTTTAGGTTATAATTCTTACCTTCTCTATAATAATAAAATAAATTTACATTTTCATCATCTTCTAGTTTATTTTTTAATCTTAACGTTTTACGTATTATGGAATCTTTTTGTTCTTGATTAAAAGCATCATAATGAAAGAAAGAAAAAACTGGCCAAGAAAAAATATTATCTCTATCAATTGAATATTTTTTATTTACCCATTTAGAATGACTAATATTATGATTAGGGTAATACATATAATTCATAAATTCAAGATATTCTTCATTTAAAATATTATTAAAATCGTCATCTATCAAGTCATAAACACCGTCAATAGTAGCTAACATATTATCAAATAGTTCATTTTTACCTTCAGTTATGTTTAATCTACGTAGTTGGTATGATAATAGACATGTTTCTCCTATTATTAAGTTATGCATTAAAATCCTTTACCTCCTCGTTGGGTAGGGTTATCCCAACCGATATGTTTGCATGCAGTATTTTCTAAACGAACTGCTTTATAATTAAATTTTTTTGTATGTGTTGATGCTTGCATTTCATCTTTAAATTCTGCAAAACCGTTAGGAAACATTTTTTGAATATCAGATTTACGTCTCAATCCTGGATTAAAACTAAAACCAGTCCAACAACCTCTCCAGTTATTATCTAAAAATTTATAACCTACATTATCACTATAATTTAAATCTCCGATAGTTGTATGTGGGTCGTCACTTTGATGTCTAACATGTACTTGATATATATCTTTATGTTTTTTTAAAATTGATAATGAATCTTCTATGTAAGATGTGGAACTATTATCAAAAAGCCAATCTTCTTCTAAATGAAAAATATATTCATTTTTACATTTTGCAAATAGTTTATTTAAGGATTTTCTTTGACCAATATTTTCTTTATTTACTATAATATCACACATTTTACCGTATAATTTTTTTATTTCATTACTATAACTTTCATCACCAGAATCATCGATAATTATAAATTCATCGATTGGGTACCTGTTAGTAGATATAAAAGAATTAAAAGTTTTTTTTAAGAGATCTAATCGTTTATAGTGGGTTAATGTTACTGAAATATTATCCATTACTTAAAAATTCATATATATTGAGCAAAAAGGATGTTTTTTAATATAATCTACCAGTTGACCTGGTTGTATATTTTTATCATTATCGGATATATATATATTTCTACATTTTTTAAAAATATTTTTAAAATTGTCAATATTTTTATTATTCCACCAATCATAATGAAATGATAAAAAGACCTCCCATTTTTCTTGTTTAAATAAATTAATAAACCATCTAAACGCAGGTAACTTTAAATTTTTTTTACTTTTAAAGTTAAAGTTAACATTATGTGCTTTTATATTTTCCATATTAAATTATTTTTGCACTCCTTGCTAATATATCATCAAATTCATCTTTTTGAGTTTTTTTATCCCATGTATAATGTATACCTGCACCGGTTTTTTGATTAAAATTACTCATTCTTTTAGCAAACATTTTATGCCTATCTTCTCTATATTTAAATCCTAAATTTTTGTAATGAAGCATGTTTAATTCACTTTCTGCAGGATTTACATTACCTGTTTCATCATAAAATCTTCCATTATGTATACCGAGTTCAAAGTCCGTCCTTTTAATTAAATTTGGATTAAAAATTACTGGCTTGCAATAAAATTTATCATATACTCCTCGTTTAATTTGTTCTGTTATACTAATACCACTTTTAGGAAATTTTTCACTAATCATGTTATAACCTGTAGGTCTATGAACCAGGTGATCAGTATTTTCTAAATACTTAACAATATCATCCTCATGATATATTAATTCATCTGTATCTACAAGCATTACGTAATCACTAGTATCATCCTTCCAGCATGAATTTTTTATTTTAACATACATACTATCGTCTAGGGAATTACCAGTTTTAACACTATATATGTTTTTAACCAACGGATGTTCTTTAGCTATTTTAACTGTATTATCAGTAGATTCGTTATCATAAATAACTATCTTAGAAGCAAATTTACTGTAGTGGTCAAGAAAAAACGGTAACATCTTTTCTTCATTATATGTAATTGTATATATTGTTATATTCATTAATTATGGACGTATAAGGTTTGAGGTATTTTTAAAATAGTAAGTTTTAGATTTTTTAATTCAGGTATTGCTGCTTCCACAAACTCCCAATCCGCGGCGAAACTTCTAAATTTAAATCCTATTTTTTTTGCTAATGTTGTTAAGGTCGCAAAACAGCCGATATCGATGCAACTACTTTTCATTTCCGCGTTAAAATACTTATTATATCGTTTTCCTTCTCTCACATGATCTAAAACAAAATCACAAAATATAAAACCAGTATTTTCAGTTTTTTTATCAGCGTTATCAAATTGTTCAATAAAAATAGGTACATAATAATTATCAAAACCAGTCATAATAGTATATTTACAATCTGACTGTAATAAACCAAATTCTCTTGGAGTATGACCGAAGTCATTATATCTTGTATCGAGACAATAATAAGAAAAGTTTTTATGATTAAAATATTTTAATAATTGTTTTTCAGTTTCTGGTTCAGGACCATCAGACACTAAAGTAATGTGATATTCATTACATGTTTGAGAGAGAAAACAATTTATAAAAACTTCAAGTTTTGTACCGCCTTTAAATGTAGGAGCTACAATATGAAATTTTTTATCGTTATCGGGACTATATTTACTAATTAATTTACCGTTCATCACTTATTCCATTTTTTATGAAAAGTTTTAATTTGGTCTTCCATCATATCGCGTTTTTTACCATCTGGAATAGTACTGTAAGACTGGCTCACCATATGATATACCTTTGAGTTAGTTATTAATACATTTTTAATATTTTTATCTTGTAGTGTAAATGAAAGATCGTTATCTTGATACCAAAATTTGAACCTTTCATCGAATAATTCACATTTATCAATAGTTTCGCGTTTTAATACTAAGCACCATCCTGTAATTTCAAAAGATGTTCTATAACCTTCATAAAAATCTTTTTTACCGTCAATTATTTGACCTGATTGAGCTGAAAGTTTTTCTTTAGCTTTATGCCAATTAGGTTCATATGGGCAAAACATACCATAACCCGGGTTTTCATTATTAAAATCAATTATTTTACTAAACCAGTTTTGGGTAAAAATAACATCATTATTTGCGATAATAATCCAATCACTCTTACATTCTTTCAAGCCATAATTTAGAAATTTATTATAATTAAATTCTTCATCTTTAGTTATCACTTTACAATCATGGTACCAAAAACCTTCATTTTGATATTTTGAATTGCTCTCAACTATTATAATATTAAAATCGATACAAGAAGTCTGATAGCCAGATTGCGACATACGTAATGTATTAATAGCCCGTTGTGTATTACCATACTGTTCAATATTAACAGTATTTGATAGAAAAATTATATCAGCTTTCATTTTTTAGTTTTTTTAATAGTTGTTTAATTTCTGCTACGCTAGTGTCTGGTACACAACCTTGCCAAGCAGGCATGTAACCGTGTTTATTTTTAAATATTTGAGCACTTTCCATAATTTTTTGTTGCCATTCATTACCTCTTCTTATAGATGAATTATCTTCACTACAAGCTTGTTCTTCAATATAATCTAAACTATTAGCAATATCTGACCACCACCAATAAGGTGTACTATATTCAGCTTTTGCTAATCTATAAGAATGTTCAACATGTTCAAAATTATTTTTATCAAAATCTTCATCAAATAAACCAACATTATTCAAACATTCTTTAGTATAAAAGCAAACAGCGCCTACACACCCTTGATTTAAAGCAATCTTCGTGTCACCGTAATCAATAACTATACGAGGTTTTGGTTTACCTTTACTAATGTTACCTTTATTAGCAGGTCCATGATATGCAAACATCATATGGTGAATACCAGTTTTTTTATGTGCATCAATATAAGCTTGGAATGCATTATCTTTAAAGTGCATATCATCTTCTACAATAAAAATATAATCACATTTTTTTGCCAATAATTCTTTAAATAAAATATTTTTACTTTTACATACCCCTAAGTTCTTTTTATTATTAATAATTATATTTTTATTAGCAGAATATTTGATTGGTAAATCGCCGTCATTTACCACAATTAATTCATCATACCATTCTTTTTGTATACTATTAATACAATTAGTAAAAAAGCTATTTCTATTACACGTTACAATACCTATTCCAATCTTTGACATTATATATATATTATAATAAATAATTAATATGTCAAGCACCGAATTTAGTATAAAACAATTACCCCAGGTAACAGAAATTAATAATAATGATTTATTATTAGTTCAAACTACTAACGCAACAAATACATTAAAATTTGAAAATTTTGTCGTTGGTTTAGAAAATACAACTTTTGCCCCTACTATTTCAGCTAATGCTACCGATATTGATTCAATTAGTAGTATTATTAGTGAAACATTCTTTGTAAAGGAAAATACGTTAGGCGATGGACCTAATATACTTAGTAATGATACTACAAGTCAGGAAAATTCAGCTTTCGATACTAGAGTATTACCTATTGATATTATGCAAGGTGGTCAACTAAGAACGTTTTACTTTTTACTCTCTGCAGTTACTTAGTTAGATCATTCATTTCTTTGATCTTTTCTAGCTGCTCTTTAAATTCATCTTCATCCTTCTTTGAAAGGTCTTGAGATTCAAGCAGCTTTTCCATCATATCTAAGCTTTCTAGGTTAAAAATGTCCGACTTACCGTCGCCGCCGATTAAATCTCCTTCAGCATCAATATATAATTTAATCATACCCACACGTTCTTCTTTAGAACCAAATATTTCAATTAATGCTGGTGAATCGTCTCTTGGAAAAAACGGGTTATCCTGAGGATGTTCATGATAGTGTCTTTGCAATACTTTAAAAAAGCTATCTATTTCTTGAATATATTGTTTATCAGTTTCTCTAAAACCATCTTCTTCAATATCAATTTTATTAAATTTAGTTATAGGTATAAAAAAGATAATATCTAAGTTTGTTAATGCTTCTCTAACAATAGGTATACATTCATCAATAAAATCTTCATCGATATCACTATCTTCTTGACTCATAGCCCACATTGAATAAACTAAGTTATCTAAAGGACATCTATCAAAAATAACTTTATCACCCTTTTTAAATTCCTTCAAGGTATCTACCATATAGTCGAGGATTGCTTTCTGTGATTCTTTTGTCGTTTTTTTACTATGAGGTAAACTTTTTTCATTTAAAATATCTCTATACGTCTTTACTTCACGCCCATACATATCCCACTCCTGTAAGAAGTCTTGTATTAACGTACTTTTACCAACATTTGCTGTACCACAGATTGCAATTCTCATATACTATTATTTTATAATAAAAATTTGATATATCAAGTCTCTATACTATAATTAATATATGATAACGTTTGATGAAAAGTCTCATACTTATAAATGTAGTAAGACTGGTAGAGAATTAATATCGGCAACTACTCTAATAGGTAAGTATAAGAAACCATTTGATAAAATGGAAAATGCAACTCGAGTAGCTAATAGAGAAGGTTTAGATGTCGATTTTGTATTAGATATGTGGGAAAAGGAAAAGAATAGAGCTTGCGATTACGGTACTAGTATTCATAAAGTCATGGAAGACTATTTAACTGAAGGGGTTCAAGAGGAAGAGCATGAATCTTTATATTCTTCGTTTAATAAGTGGAAACATATCTTTAAGAAGTTTCCTACTTTATTATGTGAAGAAAAACTACATGATTTAGATAATTTTATTGCAGGTACAGCAGATTTAATTTATGAAAACAAAACCCATTTTATGATTGGAGATTTTAAAACTAATAAAGCGTTTAATTTCTTCTCTCCTTATAATGAGTTTATGCTTAAACCAATGGATCATTTAAGTGTATGTGAGTTTAATACATACGGCTTACAATTATCGTTATATGCTTATTTGCATGAAAAGAGTTCAGGTAAAAAATGTACAGGATGTGTAATATTCTATAAAGATAAAGAAAATAAGTTTTACCCAATTAGAGTTAACTATATGAAGAATGAAATTATTGCATTAATTGAAGATTACAATAATCCCAATTCACTATCTTCAAAAATTGCTTAATATACTTCTCTCGATCCGGTCCGTACTTCTTATAATATGCATGCTCCCATACATCAATTCCTAAAATAGGAGTGCCGTCATCAAACATAAGCGGGTTATCTTGATTATCTGTTTGTATGATTTTTAATGTATTGCCTTTCTTGATAAGCCATACCCACCCTGAACCGAAGTGTGATTTAGCTTGTTCTGTAAATTCTTTATAGAAGTTCTCTACTGTTTTATACTTTTTCTCGATGGCATCTTTTACTTCACCGGATATTGTTTTTTTATCTGGAGTCATCATATTCCAGAAAAGTTGATGATTATAAGCTCCTCCTGCATTATTACGAACAGCGGCTTTTTTATTACCAGCCTTTTTAATTAATTCTTCTAAAGGGGGCTGTGATACACCAATAGCATTATTTAACTTTTTTACATAACCCTTATAATGCTTATTATAGTGGAGCTTCATTGTCTCCTCATCTATATAAGGTTCTAACGCATTAAACGCGTATGGTAGCTTTACTGGCTTATAACCGCCTACCTCTTCTAGAATTAAATCTGCTAATTTATCGTAGTTCATTTCTTTCCAGCTTTCATGTTAAGACACCACTGATACATTTTTCCTTTTTCGCCGCTGTATTTTTTAGCTTTTTTACGAAGTTCAGTTACTGACCCCTTACAACTAGCACCTGACCTCTTAACTCTGCCCGGTCTGCTCTTACCCTTCTTTTTACCATCGGCATAGTTTTCTGAAAAAAATTGTATAAATGAATTCATTTTTTAAAAAGGAGTAAGTCTTTGTAAGCTTTTTTACTTAGTCTCAAGCTATATACCATATTTATATCAACGAACCTAAAGCCTACATGTTCGTGACTTAATTTTATAAATCTCGATTTAAGTTTAGTGTAAAAAATTACTCTTTTCGGTTTTTTGCTGAGAATACGTACCGGTACCATATCTACCCCGGTCTCTTCTTTAAATTCACGCTTCGCGCCAGTTAATATATCCTCTCCTACTTTGATATGACCACCTGGTAATTCATACGTACCGTCTTTATTCTGTAGGAGTAATAATTTACCCATGTAAATTGCTATAGTTTTCGCTGAAATACACGAATCATTCGCTGAACGTTCGCTTTCTTTAGTAAAATTAGATGGAGACATATAAGTATTTATAAATATTTATGACATGTTTGGACTTATTACAATGTTACTTACAACGCTCGGTGCAACGGGTATGGGCTCGATGCTCAAGATTGTCGGTGGTCTCTTCGCAGGTATATCAGACGCTAAAGACGCTAAAGCTAAAAGAGAGCTTATTAGAGATATGCAAATGCAAAAAGCAGATCTCGAATTTCAAAAAGCTGTTTTCGGTGAGATGGATAAAGATACATCTGCTTTTACCAGGGGTACTCGCAGGCTCATTGCTCTTATCGGGATGTGTAACTTTTTCGTCATCTCAGTCCTCTGCACTCTCTGGCCAGGAGTCGAGCTCGTTACCTTTACCCCTCCCGAAAACAAAGAGTCGTTCAAAATCCTCTGGGGATTGGTTTCTTTCCCCTCAGGAGCAGACATTACCACCTCAATTACAACGGGGCACATTGCTTTGGTCTCAATCGCCACTTTGGGAGCGATAATTGGTTTCTACTTTACACCAGGAGGTAAGAGATGATAGGCGATATATTGACATTTATTGAAAAAGTTGGGTTACCTATTACAGCTGCATTAGCTATTGGTTGGTTTTTATTTATAATTCTTAAGTTTATTTTAGCGCAAGTAAACGATAGAATTTCAGGTTTAGGTAACGCTTTATTATCTTTAGAAAATAAAGTTGATGTGATGAATAATGATATTGTGAAAATTGACGCTCTTTTTTCTAGTGCATTTAATGTTGAACCAAATCTTGATCGCATTGCAGCGAGCGAAGGTAAAGAAGATTGTAGAGACGATTAATTATGAGCGGTTACGAATTTTCACATTGGGCTGATATTATAACTAAATTTGGATTCCCTGTTATTGCTTTAATAGGTTTAGGTTCATTTATTTGGTATATTTGGAAATGGGTAACTAAACAAGTTAACCCTTCTCTAGATAAAGCTGGAGCTTCTTTAGGTAAACTTAAAAAACAAATACAAGCTCTAGATAATGATATGATAAGACTGGATATGAAATTAAAAATATTAATTCAAGAACGTCATATTATAGATAAAAATAAAAAAGAACTTATAACAGAGAAAGAAAAACCCTACTAACCGCAGCTAGTAGGGGGCTTAGATGCTCTAAGAGACAATCTAAGGGGTGAAAAAGTGATTATTTTTTAGCAGCAGGTTTTCTACCTCTTTTAACCGGAGGCTTCTTTTGCTTAGCTTTAAACTCTGCAAGTTCTGCTTCTGCTTTAGCAGCTAACTCTTTTGCATCTTCAACCACTTTGTTAACTTCTTCCAAGTTGTTACGTGTAACTAAAGCACCGGTAACGATACCTGCTACAAAAACAACGATATATAATAATATTTCCATAGATATTTATTTAATTCCTTTATCTTTAGTTTTCCAGAAATATTCATCAGTATCTCCTAAACGATATTCGTAACCATTTTCAACTTGATAAAATTCTGTACTAACCATGAAGTCAGGAGTTTTAGGAGTTTGAGGGGTTAAAGAGTTATCATAAACTCTCATCCTATTATTAGGGTATAATGCATATTGTCCGTTTTCTAATTCAATAATATTAAATGATTTATGTTCTGCAGGTACTTCTGCTGTTGAATAATCAGGTTGATCAGTATTTACATGATAGTTATCTAAAGTAAACATATAAGTACCTTTTACAATATCGTGCGTCCTTGTAAATACTTCAAAGTCCATACTACCGATGAATTGTTTGTATATACAAGTAACTCCATAATCCATACAATTCCAAAACTGTAGATTAGGTAAATCGTAATCAGGTGTTGGTGTCTCAGGTGACGATACAAAAGCAGTAATAGGTAGTTTATCATACACTGCACCGTATTCTGGTAAAAAGGTTTCAAAGTAAAAGGCTCTACCAGGAATACTTTTAGCAGTTACCCAATGACCTTCTACAAATTCACCATGTCCATCTTTACCATCTCTGAGATATTCTTTTCTAACATACACTTTCGTGTTCGGTAGGTTACATATTAATTGACTCATAAATTATACTCGCAACGCTAGATCCCAGATGACTAATTGTAGACGTGGACTGAATTTAAAATTATGTTTTTTGCACAACTCAGCTACCATAGCAGATTTCGCAGTATGCTCATCTCTACTACCACAACAAGGCATCAACCAAACATTTTCCGGGTTTACTAACCCGTTATCAATATATTTTTCAAACAATTCCTTTTCATCATCTTCTGAATCAATAACAAACTTAAAACATTCTCCCTTTTCATTATGATGAGCAATTACATCTGGTTTGTATCGACGGTCTTCAGGGTCACCGTTATTACTCATCTTAGGAGATAAGGTAAATGTCGCATCATATAAATCATACCATTCATCTTTAGGCTTTAAAGTACTATTAGATTCAAAATCGATACGAGGTTTGAATCCAAATCTTTCAACAAACGTCTCTAACCACATAAGAAGTCTTTTTTGCTGTAAGAGAGGTTCACCACCTGTAATCTTAAGAATAGCTCCTCTTTTTAATTCTTTATCATACCCATTATTAGCATAAAAATTATTAAGTTCATCAAAAGTATATCTATTCTTTACAGACCATGATACAAAAGAGTCACAACCGTGAGGTGAATCAGGAGAAGCAAATCCTTGACATGTTAAATTACACATAGCCATTCTCATAAAAACAGACGGCCAACCAATGTACTTACCTTCACCTTCTACGGTATAAAATACATGATCATTACTTAAAGATAAAATATCGTTACTCATATGCTATATTATAACATAGTTCCCTATAATTATCAAGCTTGAGTATTATATTTAATCAAAATTACATTAAAAATTCCAGGTATTTTACACCGGTATAAATATATAAATATTTGTATGCCGAAAAAAACACCTACTCGTAAAAGAGTAAAAGCGGTTAAGAGACAAGTGTCATCAGATGATGTTGCTCTTAAAAATACAGTCGATATTAACAGTGAAAAAAACTGGGATCTCGACTTCAAAATTAACGAAGACTACAAATTAACACCGAATCAGGTAGAATTTTTAGTGAAAGCATTGCAGCAAGATACGCGAATGTGTATGATTGACGGACCAGCTGGTACAGCTAAAACCTACCTCACAGTATTAACTGCATTAAAAATGCTAAACAGAAAACAAATAGATAATATTATCTATATTAGATCTATTGTTGAAAGTGCTTCACGTAGTATGGGTGCGTTACCAGGTGAGTTAGAAGAAAAATTCGCTCCATGGTCAATGCCTTTAGTAGATAAACTTGAAGAGATAACTACAGCAGGAGCAGGTTCAAACTTAATGAATAAAGGTTATATTAAATGTATACCTGTTAATTTTACTAGAGGTTTAACATTTAAAAATGCTTGCGTTATTATAGATGAAGCTCAAAATATGACTAAATCAGAGTTAACCACTATTTTAACTAGATTTGGTGAAAATAGTAAATATCTTGTTGTAGGTGATACATATCAAGCTGATATTGGTGAAAAAAGCGGTTTCATGAATATATTCAAAGCATTTGATGATCCTGTTTGCGATGAAAATGGTATAACTACTTTTAAATTTAACGAAGAAGATATTGTCAGAAGTGAGATATTAAGATTTATCGTCGAGAGACTCAACACCATTTAAAAGTTCTTTTAAAGCTTGTTCTAAACCGATTGGTTGTACATTTACTATCGGAGAATTTACATCTTCCTTTTTTGGTTGCGGTATAACTGATCGCATTTTTGCAAATACATCCTGTTCAAGTTTTACTTGTTGAGGATCTCGTTCACGGGTAGCGGGTATACCACTAGATATACCCGCTTGATTAATTGGATTTTTATTTATATTGTTTTGATATATATCTCCTAACCCCACGACGTACCTTCAAATGGATTACCTAAACCTTGCGTTACTTTATTATGTAAAGGTGCTGCATAAGTTTGTTCTTTTACTGGTTTATCTTGAGGAATTTCAGTAACTGTATTTTCTACAACTGCAGTTACATTTTCTTTCTCTGTATTATCTTGAATCTGTAGCGTAATATCACCGAGACTCTCTTCATAAATTGCACTATTCCCTTCATGCTCCCAGACCTCTACTTTAATAACTCTTACACGGTTATTAGTTTGTTCAGTTACAAATTTATTAGTTGTCTCATAAACCCATTCAGCAGTTCTTTCAATACCTACACCTTTTTCAGCAATACGTAAATCAATCATGCCCTTATCAGACATCAACTTAAATGTATTTAATTCTGGATCATCAGCAGCTACTACAGTTGTATGATCGAATTGATTTTCTAAAAGTTTTTTAATTTCTCTACAACCACCGAAATCATAAATCCAATTCTTATCATCTAATTGATCTGCTGTAAACCATAACTTACATTGCAATCTATAACCATGAATTAACTTACAATGACTATCTGCTCTCCACTGACGAAAGGCTGTACTACCCATCGGTATAATCTTTGTTGATACATATCTCATATTATTATTATGATAACAATTTATAAAAAATCAACTTTTTTAAAAATAATAGTTGACTTCAAAAAAAATAATTTTATAATATCTTTAGATAAGAGGGAAGGGACGAGATAATTATCTATATTTTTTTACTATATCCACGAATGACGTCTTATTTATTGGTATTAGTATAACATGATTTTTAAAACTTTCATTTAACGTTGTTTTAAAACCAATCTCTGATAAAGTTATACAATGCTCAGCTAATATGCTCTCAAACCAATTAAAGAATGACTTTTCCATATAAACTCTATCTTTAAGTCTTTGCATTGCTGCATTTCTTACGTTAGGATCAATATTTTGACCATGTCTTTGCAATACACTGATTGCTGCTTGTGAATTATTATCATCACCTCTATCTGCAACAGTATTAACTAATTCTTTTGTTAATTTAATTTGTTCATCTTTATTCGATGCAGTACCTAACTTCTTAATCCAATTATTAAAATATAAAGATAAATTTTCTCTTGAATTATTACCTGCAGGAGATTTTGGTGGTAAAGGATCTTTTATTACACCGCCACCTGGTTTACCTCCTGGACCTGGTTTACCTCCTGGACCTGGTTTACCTCCTGGACCTGGTTTACCTCCTGGACCTGGTTTACCTCCTGGACCTGGTTTACCTCCTGGACCTGGTTTAGATTCACCACCACCGAACATCATTTGCTGTTGCATTTGAATATTCTTTAGTTGTTCAGCCCTAGCTTGGGCTTCTTGTTTTCTGGTCTCAGCTTTGTTTCTTCTATTAGTATTAGTACCAGGTGTAATACGATCTAAAAACTTACCAAACTTACCCAATCCTCTTCCTACCGCACCTGCTGTTTTAGCTACACCTCTAGCTGTTGTTCCTATACCCTGACCAGCTAGCTGAGCTGCGTTTGTTGCACCCCTACCTAACCCTTTCGCAGCACTAACAGTATTATCACCATAATTACTACGGATCGGCGATGTACTACTTCGTCTCCATTCTAAAAGAGTTTGTTTAAAATTACCCTTTTTATAAACATTTTCTATAATAGGATTTTTTTTATTAAGATTAAAAACTTTTTCAGTTTTTTCAAATAATTCTTTATCGGTCATTGAAATATTTAATCTATATAGTATAATAGATATATGTCCGAAAAAAATAAAAGTTACGAATGGTTAGGTGATGATGTAAGTGAGAGTGAACTTACCGGTGAGAAGGATATTATTGCAAAAGAACTAATGGGTGAAGAATATAGTAAGAGTTATTTTCCTCCTATTAGAGTTTATGATAATAAAGTTAAAGCTGATAGAAAATATATTTCATCATTACCTGATTTACAAAACGGTCCATCAAGTTTAATTCAAGGTGCTGCAGTACCTATCCAACAAGTAGGTATACATAACTTCAAGTTACCTCTTACTTATAAGAAGAGAGATGGTAAGACTATTAATCTTGAAACTAGTGTAACTGGTAGTGTTAGTTTAGAAGCTCATAAGAAGGGTATTAATATGTCCCGTATTATGAGAAGTTTTTATGACCATAAGGATGATCTATTTAGTATTAATAATATTAAAGATGTATTAGAGTCTTATAGAGAAAATCTTAAATGCTTTGATTCGAGAATTATGCTTAAGATTTCATATCCTATTAAGCAAACTAGTTTACGTAGTGGTTTAGAAGGTTATCAATATTATGATGTAGTATTTGAAGGTGATCTTACTAAAGATGGTGAGTTTAAGAAGTATATTCACTTTGATTTTGTGTATTCATCTGCATGTCCTTGTAGTTTTGAATTAAGTGAGCATGCTGAAAAGTATCGTAATCGTGCTACAGTACCTCATAGTCAACGTAGTGTTGCAAGAGTTAGTGTTAAGTTTGATGATATGTTATGGGTGGAAGATATACAAGAGTTATGCTTAGCTGCTTTACAAACTGAAACTCAAGTTATGGTTAAGAGAGAAGATGAGCAAGCATTTGCCGAACTTAATGGTTCAAATCTAAAGTTTGTAGAAGATGCAGTACGTTTAATGTATGAAAAGCTTAATAATGAATCTCGTATTAAAGACTTTAAGATTGTAGCTTCTCATAATGAGAGTCTTCATAGCCATAATGCTATATCAGTTATAGTTAAAGGTGTTGAAGGAGGCTTTTCAGCAGGTGTTGCAAGAGATGTATTTGAAACTACAGGTTTAAGATAATTAATCTAGGTTACCTTCAGCACTTACATCGATCAAACCGCCAAGTTGTTCGATGAAATCTTTACCAACGAGTATTTTATACTCGTTTTCTTTTCTATCACCTATAGAGAATTTAGTAGCTGGGTATTTTTTATCACCAATTTCAATATCAAACTCTACAACTGGTCTAGTTTCAATATTACCAGAACCGATATTGATATTAATTAATTCAACAACAGGTTTCGTTAATATCTTATCATTAACAGTTTTAAATGGTATTTCTTCACCAACATTAGTGTTGAACTTATCACCTTCTACAGGTAATCCATGTAAAACATTATAAGCCCCATTGCCGCTATCAACTTTAGCTTCAATGGGACCTAATTCTTTAAAAGTTATAGTTTCAATCAAACCAAGAGGTTTGTTGGATTCAAAAAATGTTTTAAAGTTAATCACATTATTATTTATGCTTTACCTGTATTCTTTACATCCTGAATTTCTTTTCTAATAACTTTTGTAAGCTTTGCAATTTCTAGAAGAGCTTTTCTAGCTCTAGTACCAGCTGCTGCAACACCCTTTTCGTTAAACTTTTCAATTTCTTCTTGAAAAGCATTGTATTGATCTGTTAGTAATGTAATATTATTTTCTTCCATAATAATCTATTTATAAAGGTAATATTTTTTTTCAAATATATTATATGTATTCATCTTTTAAGGTAGTTTTATTAAACCAATTACCATCATGGTAGTGTTTACCATATTTACTGAAAGTATTAACATCATAACCAGTAATTTTTTTATTCTTAAGAAAATTGTTAAGCATTAGCGGTCCTGTACTATATAATACTTCAATTGTCTGGGTTTTTATATTTTTAATATTATCAATTTTTTTAATAGCTTTTATATATAGTAGTAGTTCTTTATAAAGAGTTTCTTTTTTATTAGCATATAATAAAAAAGGTCCATAATACTCTATGCCTTTTTCAAATTTTTCTTTGAAAAATATACAATCATTACTAATTAATAATTCTTCTATATTTGAATATAGTTTAACATCGATATCTATATATAAACCTCCAAAATTATATATGATATAATATTTTGCATAATCAATCTTTTCAATTTTTGATTTAAATTTTATTTTTTCATTTTTTAATAAACTATCAATACTTTTATCATCCCAAAATATAAAATTCCAACCAGGTAATTTTTTTTTCCATGAATCAATATTTTTTAAATATTTTTCAGGTATATTTTCATTTTTCCAAGTGTAATGTAAATTTTTCGTTATATTTGTTGTTTGCATCTCCGGTCCACATTATTGAATCATTTAAATGTTTTCTATCTTTATAAGTTTCCTCAAGTAAGTGTATATCAATATTATTAGGTTTAAATTTATGTAAAGCGTAATGGTCAGCATCCCAATCAGTAAAATTATTTTCCGTAAAAATATAATTTATAATTTTCTCGATATAAGTTTTATTATTTTTTGTATTTTTAAATAAAAGAAAACCTTCATTACTAAAAACATCACTATTAGACTCGCTCTTTACAGTCAGTAGATCATGGTTTAAATTAAACACGTCATCGAAATTTTTAAGAGCTATGGTATCTACATCTAACGATAAAACATTATAATTCTTATTTAAAAGTTCATTAATTGATAAAAATCTTGAATGACACGTGTAAAAACTTCTTGGACTATATAAAATTTTTCTAACATCTAAAATGTTCTTAATTTTATATACATGATTCAATATAATTTTTTCCTTAGTTTTTAAAAGTGTCTTTTTATTACTAATTAATGGGTTATCTTCAATAATATTAATATTTTTATATTTAGTTTTTATTTCATGAAGTTGTTCACTAGTAAAATCTATTACCCTAACAAAAATATCTGCTTTAACTTTAACTTCGATTAAGGAATCTAAAAATGGATACAGATATTTAACGTAGTTATAATCAGTTGAACATGTAATAGCGTTATTCAAAATAGTTTTCATATTTACTTTTTCTCCTTATATCTAAAGTAGTGCAATGATGAGCGCCGCTAAAAATTTCGCAGTGTCTAAAAGGTGTACCTATCGCTTCTATATTATATTTTCTAAGTTTATAATTTAAAACTTTTTCATATTGAGGATGACATACAATTAATTCTTTCGATATACTAAAAACGTTTAATTCTATTCTAGGTGAAGCAAGTTTTATACATTGTTTATCTATTTCTTGTTTACTACGCTCTCTCATAGGTATATAGACAAGATCCCATGTTTGTAACTCTTTCGGTAATTTATCTCTAATAAACTCTTTTGTTATTATAGCAAGACCTGGTTTAAGGGGTAAAAAAGAAGAATCGATATGAGAATCTGCAAGCGGGGCAGTTAAAATTTTATATTTATTACCTAAAGTATTCTGAAGCCATTGTGCACCTAACCTTTGATTTTCATTAACAACATTCATTAATATATGACTACCTAATCTCATACAATTAGCAGCATCAAACATTATTTCATAACCACAATCGTAGTAATTTTCTTTTTGCTTTATATCATTATAGTGTTGTCTTCCGGTAGATTCTTCAATCCAGGATAAATCAAAACTATTATCAGTCATTAAAGGTTTTGGAGCATGTAACCACTTACCACCCTTTTTAAAATAGTCTAAAAATAAATGATGTAATAAATTATTTTCAAAATATCGATATCTACATGTCGGTGGTGATTCAATAATCGTGTCCCCTACAACCATAGCCATATCTCTTACATTTAAAGCGGGGTGTATTGTACTATCAAATACAGGTGTTTTTACATTACATATACGATTTGGCTTTTTAGGTCGTTTAACTATAACATTTAAAGTTTTTAATAGATCGACAAATTTTTCAAGATCTTCTGAATGCTCTTCACAATGTTTTTTATTAATTGTTTGATTACCAAATTCATAATGTTTACCGTTATATAAATTTTCATGAAAAAATAATTTAAAGGAATAATCAAGTAATGGTAGGTCTGTAGGAAAACCATTACCAACGATTACTTCTTCAAGTTGATCCCATTCATTATGACTATTTACTATCGAATTCTTTAAGCTCATTTAATTGTATTTCTAACGGTTTAACATTTAAATCAAATTTAGTTGCAAGAGATCTATCTAAAACTTTATCAACCTTTTGACCTTCAATACTATCTGTTAATGTTCTTTTTACAATTATATTTAAAGAATATATTTTTGATATCAATTTACATAAATTATATTTAGATATTTTTTCCGGACTATGTAAATGTCTAACACCGTTCCAAAAACTATTATCTAAAATAATATTCTGTATATACTTAGCTAACTCTAAAGCAGTTACCCCATTCCATATACAGTTATCGTAACCTTGAATTTCTTTACCTTTATTTTCAAAGAGCCATTTTAGTAGACCACTATATTGACCAATAAAAGATGTTCTAATTATTGTACCTCTTTTAACTAATTTTTTAGATAATGCATATACATCAGTTGCATCTGTTTTATTATATTCACTATAATTACCTTTATCACCTTTGAATACACAGTCAGAACATATTTGAATAAAATGAGCATTATACGTTTCACATATTTCATTTAATGAATTAGGAAAACCTGAATTTATTATAAAAGTTTTTTCTTTACCAACTTCTTTTATTTTTGGTTTTAAAATACCCACACAGTTAATAACAACATCACCCGGTTTTAGTATTGAAGTTAAAAAATTAAAATCAGTTGTAATGGCATCAAAATCTCTTCTACAAAAAGATTGGCAATTAAACTGTTTGGATAGATAGTTAAATATATAACTACCTGCGTTTCCGTTACCTAATACTATTACTTTCATCAAAACAATCTAATTTAGATAGATCTACTCGGTAATCATCACTACATGCACTATCACTATTTCTTTCTTTAGGTATAGCATAGAAATTTTGTATACCTGTAACTGCTTGTTCAGGTGACATATACATATGATAACCAATTTCCTCAACTGGTAATTTTAACATATCATTATAATATATAGAAGGTCTACCATCATAACGCATGCGTTTGAACCAATCTGCAGCATGTTTTTCATCAGTTAAAATCATACCACCTTTACCAGTTGATAATATTTTTTTAAAATTAAATGATAAACAATAAAATGTATTTTTTATAAACATTTGTGGGTAAAATCTCTGAGCTGAATCAACAACTGGCACATTACCGATTGTATAGGCACCTGACCAAGACTTATCTACAAACTTTACTTTATAACCTGCATGTATGGCTTGCATAGGTACAGAAACATAGGTACGTTTTGGTATTTCAACAAACTCGGCAGAGTCATTACCTAATTTACAATATTTAAACGATAAAAAAAGTGCATTAGTGCAGCTATCAACTGCTATAGCATATTTACTACCAGCGTATTCAGCAATTAGTTCTTCAAATTTATCTATATTTTCCCAAACTGTTTTCATGATTTATGATATATTAAATTAAACCCCTCTGCATATGCTGTGTTACATTCCATACCTCGAAACATTGCATATGTTTTTATACCATCCAATGATCTAGGATTAGGAAACTCTCTAACTTCGTTCTTATATTCACCAAAACGTTTTATTTTAAAATTTATATTATACAATGAAAGTTCTTCATAATAATTACACTTAAAGTTGTTGTTAAATGATTGTGTAGTAGAAGATGGTACTTCATACATTAAAATCTTATCAGGTGAATGTTCTTGATATCTTCTTAAAACAACTTCACATATTTCATAAACAGTTTTATGATCCATATTAAAATCATCTTTATTAGGGATAAAAACTATATTCGGTTTCAAATCATTATATATTTTTTCAACACTTTTTAATAATTTATTTTTTATAATATTATACGATTCGTCTTGAAATGGTAAAATATGAACAGATGTAAAATCTTTTGTAGCTTTCTCTATTTGAATACCATCATCATTTTTTCTTACACCACATATTATTACATGTACATCATTACCTGCATTGATATACTTATGAGCTGTACCACCTACACCAAGTAGTTCATCATCCGCATGCGGAGCTATAATTAATACACTCATATTAATATTATACATGTATAATCCTATAAATCAAAAACTATTTTTAAATATTTCTACTGATTCAATACCTCGAAGGGTTCCACATGCATTACAATTACTACAAGGATATTTTCCTCTCTTTTCTATTAAAATTCTTCTATATAAATTAAGATCATCCCCATACCATATATCTTTAAATTTAGTTTTTTGTATATTTCCAAAATTAACACTTTTTGACCAATCATTTTCACATAATAATATATCCCCATTCCAGTCAATAAATGCTTTATAAAAAGGTATATAGCATGGGTTATTATTACCTGATCCTTGCTTTTTAATTATTTCCAAACGATTAACAATATTAATATTATAGTTATCATCTTTATTATAATTATGAGAGTAAACCATTTGTATAGGTATATTTTCTTTTAAAGACTCAAAATATTCTGTTTTATCTTTATCATACATACTCACGCATATAACATTACATCCACTTTCATATAATTTTTTAATGGTAGTTTTATTTAATTTATCACCATTTGTAACTATCTCTAAAAACTTAATATTTGGTATAAGTTCTTTTACTTTACTGATACAAGAAAAAATATCTTTATGTAAAAGAGGTTCCCCGAAACCAGCAAACCCTATTCTATTATTAAAATTTATATCATTTAAATCGTTACATAATTTTTCAATAGTATCGAGTGATATATGCTTGTTACTATTTGGATAAGTTTTTGGATCACTTCTTGGACAAAAAACGCACTTTCTATTACATAGTTCCGTTGAGTTAATTTGAACACTTTTAAGCATACTATTAACTTTTTGCTGCTTAAATCTTAATTCTTCTTTAGACATTTTTTAATAAAATCAATATTAGTTAAGGACATTCTATTGTTTTTTAATTTAATAGAATTAAACACATCCACATCATTTAATAAAATATAATTACCGTAACTATAATCACATAATTTTTGTTGTATTAAAAACTGCTTCGTCTCATTCATTCGTTCTACATGTAGTTTAATATCATTTAAAATAAATGGTAAATATTGTTCTATATTACCTATAGTTATATGACCTGGTCTAAATTTTTGAAGTTCTTCAGTAATTTCTTTATTAGCGAAAGCATACCCAAATCGAGCACCTGGTAAAGCGTAAGATTTGGATAAAGTTTTTAGTGTTATAATCCTATCAGAAAATTGTATATCATCTTTATAAAAATCTGCATATGCTTCATCCAAAATAATGTATTTATACTTTAATAATAAAGGTTGTATATTTTCAATACTACCGGTATTACCATTAGGTGATGCAATATATACAAAATCATTACCTTTAGGTATACCGTATTCTGCTTGAAGTAAACTAACTAACTGCCATGTAGGTTTACCATATACCGTTAAAGACATATTTTGTCTTTTAATAAATTGTAATACTCTAGTAATTAGTTCACTTAAACCTAAACCAATAGTAATATTTTTAACATCTATATTATAAAACTTACTTAATATATCATAACTATAAAATGGGTCATTATATTTAGTTAAATCAAACTTTACATTTATATTATAGTTATCATGACAAATATTTGTACTAAGGTCGCATATTTTATCATAATATGGTTTAGTCCAATCAGCTCTCATTTTTTATATAATTGTAAAGAGATTTACTACCATTGAGAAAGTTAACTTTAGGTTCCCAACCCAATAATTGTTTTGCTTTTGAACTACATACTATCTTACCTTTATAATCTCCTAGCCTTTCACCAGTATATATAATTTTAACATTTTGACCATGTAATTCTTGCACTCTTTCTGCAACATTTTTAATACTTATTGGTTGAGGTCCTTCCAAATTAAATATTTCATTTTTACCTTTATCGGATAAAGCTAATCTATTACCTCTGGCATGGTCAGTTACATATAAAAAATTTCTATATATACTACCATCACCTGTAACCATTAATGGTTTTTTATCTATAGCATTGTTAATAAATTTAGACATTACAGTATCAGGGTGACAACCAGGTCCATATGCAATACCATATCTTAAAATTGTAAAATCAATATTTTTAACTTTTTGATAGTTTCTAATTATAGCTTCACATGTTAATTTACATGTAGTATATATATGTTCACTATTACTAATAGATAAATTAGAACATTCATCAACTTCAATACTATTACACACACTATACACCCAAACGGTTGATGAAAATATAATTCTTGGTATATTCAACTCATACATAGCATCTAATGTATTAGTTAAGGTCATTATGTTAGTATTTACTGCATGTTTTATGTCAATATGGTTTTCTTTACTATCGGATATTGCAGCAAACATATAAACTGCATTAAAGTTTTTAGTGGATAAAGCTTTTTTTAAGTTATTGAAATCTAACACATCAATACTAATATCACTGGTCTTATTAACGTCAATTGTTGTAACATTATAACCATGTTCTTCTAATTCATTTTTGGTATATGAACCAATAAATCCAGAACCACCGATAATAGCTATATTATTCATATTAAAATTATAATAGTTAACCTTTATGAAACCATGGAGTATCTAATTTATCTAAATATTTTTTTAATAAAAAATATTTTTCACAAACTAAAGTAGTTCTATATTTTGTTTGTTCTAAAATAGCATTTACACTATGTTCAGTTTTTTTAGGTAATGTTATTGAACTATTAGTTTTTGGTTTGAATTCAACATTATCAACAATTATTTCTCCACCTTTCATAACCGGACAAATATCAACATAATATACTTCTGTTTCTGGTAAAAAAATCATAAAATCTTTACCGTATTCTTCTTTAACTCTATCAAATAAATCGGTATCGATATGCGGTTCAATAAAACCATTTTGCAATGTATAAAAACCAACAAAGTTGTATATGTTGTAATTACCTGTTATAACAAATTTTAAAAAATCAGGTAAATCTTCTTTTTTATATGTTACAGCAAAACATCTTTTACCGTTATAATCATCATCCAAATATTCATTATTATGAATCCAATCATATATTTGTTTTCTTTGTGTTTCCGGTAAATAATTTTGATGAAGTTTCATTATACTCTTTAATTTTATTTCTATACATAGTATTTACAATTTTTTCATCTGATTGTCCACTCCACATATAGCTATTATCATTATATTGAGGACCATTATCTTTATATTTTCTACCAACATATAATATTTTAATATCAATTTCTGATAATAATTTTTGAAATTCAACTTCATCAGCTTCGATGTTAAAAATATCTTCAGTAACTCTTTCTTCGAGTATTTTATAAAATTTTTTTGAAAGCTTAGTATTATTGATATACATAAAACCAGCATTCCAACCCATGTATTTTTCACCATATTTTGTTGTGTATGAATTTATATCATTTTTATCTACAAACATTGCAAGGTCATAATTTTTTGAATCTGGTATTATTGAATTGAAATCATGATTAACTATAGTATCAACATCTAGATATAAAATATGTTTAAAGCCATTACCTATTAATAAATTAATTGTTTTAAATTTTATATTACTACAATAAACACCTTCATCTCTTTTAAAAATAGGATTACCTAATTTACCATTTTTTATTTTTTCTTTCAATTCAATATAATTCATTTTTTTCGAATCTTCATAATTAGTAATAATTTTATTTTTAAAATTTTTATAATCATAAATTTTATAAAGATTAAAATTTTTATATTCATTATTGAATTCATTGCAATTAACCAATCTTAAAACAACATTTAAATTTTTACTATTTTTTTCTAATGAATTGAAGAACGGTCTTACATACTGTATGTATTTTTGATTTGTTGAACATACAATAGTAAGTTTGTCTTTGTTTAAATCATTTATATTTTTTACATTCATCTATATACCTATTATTATTAAATTTTGTTTTACCAGAGCCAGACCATAATATTGAATTATCATTTAGATCTTCATCTTTATATTTTTTATCAACTTCTAATATTTTTACACTATTTTCAATAATATATGGTAAAACACGTTCATCTATATCCCAATCAAAAATTTCTTTTTGTACAATTTCGTTTATATTTTCAATTATATTTAAAGAGTTTCGGTTGTTATTAATACCGATTAAACCGCCATGATATAAAAAATCAGCACCATTTAATCTACCATTATCAAATTGTTCTGAATATGGTATATCTTTATAAAAACAAAAATCATAATTATCTAAATCCTTAAAAAGATTTGTAAGATCATTTCGAATAATACTATCCACATCTACATATAAAGTATTTTTAACACCGGCTTTGAGTAATTTCAATATAGTATCAAATTTGATATTAGAACAATATGCTATTAATTCGCTATAAAATAATTTTATCGGTTTAATATCGGTTTTATTTTCATATACAAAATCATCAGTAGCGTATAAACCTTGTTTAGTTTTTAAATTTCTCTTTTTTGATAAGTTTTTATTATCTCTTATAACAATTATGTTTTTTTCAAACCATTCTAATTTATCAGAAGAACAGTTAACAAACCTACCACATATTGATATGGGTGGTGAATTTTTTTTAATAGAATTTACCAAAATCTTTGCAAACGGTAGGTAGTTTTCATCCACTGTAAACGTGATAACATTTTTATCTACCAAGTCTCTGAACATTTTGCGCAAATTCCTTCATATATATTGTTTTTTTGATTATTGACAACCTCTAACCATAATGGACTATTATAAATTTCTTCTAAAGTTTGCGTTAATAAATTACCTACTTTACCTTTTTGTTCCAAATCATTAAATGCACAAAATAAGAAATCACCATTTGGTAAAACCCCACCACCGTCACCGGGACCGAAAGGACAAATACCATTTTTTTTCCTTTCAACATATTCAAAATCTTTTAAATTGTCAGCTCTGTTTGTATTATATACTTCTGCTGTATTGACAGCTATATTTTTATTTTTTAGTAGTCTATGTATTTTATAATACATTTTTGTTTTAGGAAAATTTTCATCAAAGTTTTTTTCACAACGTATGTTTAATTCTAATAAACTTTTAGTTTCTTTTTTTAAAAAAATCTCACCTATTTTATCGAACATTAATACAAATTTATCATATCTATCTCTATTTGTATTTTTTATATAACTTTCTTTATCATAACCATATATAGATACAGTTAAATACAATTTTTTACATTTTTTAATAAGTTCTAAATGTTTTTCCTTTAACTGGGTTAAATTTGTTGTTATCATATAATACTTTATTTTATCATTATTTTCTAAAAATAAAATTTTATCTTCAATATTTTTATCTAAAAAAGGTTCACCAACCGCCGGTGTAATTTGTATATGATTTATACCATAATCAGTAGCTTTGTTTACAAATAATTCAAAATTACTTTGAGACATAGTTTGTGTTTTACTAAGTTCATCGATATTTTTTATCGAACCTCTACAAAAATAGCAATTTAAATTACATATAAAAATAGTTTGAAAATTTATTGTTGTTCCAAAATTTTCTAATTGTAAAGCTTCATTAAATCTAGGATCTTTATTACTATTTATTTTTTGTAAAAATGTATTACTCATAATCTAACCATACCTTACTAAATTCACAATCTTTATATTCTTCTAGCCAAGGACCTCCGTCAGTAAAATGCAGAGCTTTTGGTTTAAAAGAACCTTTTTCTTTATAATAACCAACTAACCAATTCCATTCAATAGGTATATCCCCTATTTCACTATCTTCTAACCATTTAAATCTATGTAAAAAAGCTCCAGATTGATTGTTAATTGTTTCAGGATTTAAGGTTTTATTTTTTGGATGTTCATTATTAAAAATCATTAAACTACTCCAATTTTTTCTTGGGTAGATACTTTGACGTTTACCATCCATTTTTGTAAGGTTAGTAGGTTTATATTCATGCTTACAGCACTGCAATGCAAACTTTGGATCATATAAATCTAATAAATTATCTATAGAATCTATAAAAAGAAAATCACCATCACAAAATATACTAACCCCATTATATTCACTTATAAATGGTGTAAAAAACCTAGCAAATGCAAACTGTGTCGATTCATATTTATCTTTAATTCTATTATACTCTTTAACAGTATTATAGTTTATTGCATGTATTGATATATTATATCTAGTATTCTGCTTTAAAATACTTGTTTTACATTTTTGAAAAGAAATTTCACTAGGTTCATCCAAACCAATAAAAATATTATACTTTAAATTACTACACACATATATAGTTATCTAATTCTATAATTTTTTCAACAAACGTTTTAAAGAGAGTATCAATATTTCTATTTTTAGAAACATTTTTAACTCTTTCATAATAATTATGACCAACAAGACCATATTTACCGTATAATTCAGTATCATCGTTATCGTAACCACCATCTGTATTTTGTTTACCATCTATTATCTTACCTTTACTAAAATAAAAAGGTAAATGTATATAATCATGCCATTTTGAAACATATTGTTTTTGTAGATATATGGTCGAACATACTAAATTTACTGTATAGCAACAAGCAGATTCATACCCCATACCATATGGGTATAAAGTATTACTGTACTGACATACATTGCTAATAAATTCATTTTTATTATAAAAGTTTACATTATAATTTAAAACTTTAAATATATCAGGTATATTTCTATGATAAGTTGGGGTTATTTCTAATTCATTAAAATTTTTTAATAATCTATTGTCGATCATTTTTTTTAATATACCGTACATTAGACAATAATTTAAGATATCTACACCGAACTTATCTTGTTTATTCCAATTATTTCTGTATTTATGATTACCGCTTTTATAAAAAAAAATAAACTTTCTTTTTGTAATATTTTTTAACGTATTAGTTAGTTTTTTTTGTTTTCTTCTAAACTCATAATTTTTAGTCTTTGAATTAAACTCAGTATTTCTATCATCAAATATATAATCTATAATAAAATTATCTTTTTTTAATTTATTTCGTTGAGCCTTGTTAATTTTATATATTGATTCAATCCTCTCTGATACAGTATACTGTTTTAAATTTTTAGTATATTTTTTATAATAAAAGTCAATAATTTTATTATAAATTTCAATACTATCCAAGTTATTATCAAATTTAAACGAACTAAGTTCGTTATAATAATTTTTAATATATAAATGACTGCCGAAGTCTTTAAGAAATTTAAAAACTATATCTTTATCTTTATATTTAAAATTATTATAAAATTCTTCTAAATACTTTTCTGCTTTGATCATCCTAACTCTTATCAAAAGCCCATAAACAATCTTGATACGATGTATCATTTTCACTATTGCTAATAAACTCCGGAGCCGGTAAAAGTATAGCTGGCCAATCTTCAAAAAGATCTACAAGATTTGATACGTCTTTATATTTATCAATCGTTTCGTCAACACTATCTTGAATCATTTGTTTGATAATTTCCATTTCTTCCATTTCATCATCACTCAAACCTTCTAATTCTAAATTCAAATTATCAAAAGCTTTATTTTTATAAAAATTTAAAATTTCATTAAATTTATTTTTAACTAGTTCTGCATTTATATCACCGTTTTCATAATGAGAAGGTGATAAACCAAAGATTAAACTGAAACAACAATTATGTTCATTTAGAATTTTACTACAAAATAACTTTCTATATATTTCAATATCACTATTTTTTAATGTAGTAAACGTTTTAGCTAGATTAATAGCTTGTTTAATTGTAGTAAGTCTACTATTTATATTTTTATACGTTTCATCATTTATTTTATCTATTTCATCAGTATTATTAAAATTTATATATTCTAAAAATGATTTAGCGTTTATTTTTATATATGGTAAATGGTGGGTAATATCAATTTTATGGCATGGTATTCTTTCAAATTGTTCCAAATCTAAATTATAAAAATAATTAGCATCGGTGAATTTGTCGAAACCATCAGGTAGTGTGTTAGGTAAATACTTTTTATTACGAGTTAAATGACATTTACGTAAAACACCATCGTCATAATACTCAGTAAGTAAAATATATTTTTCATATAGATTTATATCAATTTCCTCGTATATCATGATATTGGTATTTATCAACAATGAGTCTGAATACAAGTACCGTAATTAATGGTATTTTGGTTACCGTATGGTATAGATACACCTTGCTTAATTATAGATGCTTGACCACTGATATTTAAATAAGGATCACAAACAACAACACTAAACGTATTTGGAGCATTCAACCCTTCAAAACAAAACTTACAATTAGATACGGTAATGTTTTTAGTTATAGGTGCTCGATTAGAACCAATTAAATTAACAAATACCCTTTTTACATTAGCAGCACTACCTCCACCACCACATGTTACTGTACTTTCATCTACATCACCCCATATACATGCATTGTTACAATTATTATATGTTGATGATGGCTCACCACAAGCATAAAGAGATGTTGTTAAAACGCTTGATTGTCTAAAATTTGTAAATTTTATAGTGCAGGTATTATCATTATCAAAATCACCTCTTGCAGGAAAAAAGAATTGTGTATTTCTGCCAAAATACATATCACTACCTATTTCATTGAGACTACAACAATTACCCGGTATTGTTGTTGAGCAATTAGCTTGTTTTTTAACAACTTGTTGTATATTACAAAATGAAATTGGACCTGATGGTGGTATGTTTCCTGTATCTGACATATTATTATTTAATTATTTCTTTTTTTTCTTCCAATTAACTCTCTTAGAGCTTTTCTTTTTATACATCTTACCCTTTATCTTTTTACAAGCAGCTTTAGTAGGTCTGCATGCAGGGTAACTACCGCCTGATTTTTTAGATTTCCTACCACATGGTCCTCCTGTTTTGCAGTTTATCCATCCGCTAAACTTTTTACCAGTTTTAGGATCAGTACCCCCGCGTTTAAACCATTTATGTAAGCTATCGCTTGCTTCAGTAAGATAATTATCAACTAAATCGTCGAATTTCATTTCTTTTTCCAAATTTTACCTTTACGGCATCTAACAATTGCTCCTGATTTATATGCTGAAGTCTTTTTACCATATACGCTATCAGCTTTTCTTTTACATCTATCTTCACCATTTTCAGCTGGTACTGAACTATCAATATAAAAGTCTCCCTTATGGTAAAGATTATCATCTTTTCGATGATGTAAATGGGTATTAATTCTTACCCCGTTATCGAGAGTAATTACATCATACTGTTTGTTATGGTCGACAACTTTACCCTTTGATGTAAAACTTGTTGCACCACCACCTGATGTGTCTTTAGTTGCATATACTATATTCTTACCAATATAGTTTGATGCCTCTTCATCCTCTGATTTAACTGGCTTTCTACCTTCAGTTTTAGAATTCTCTTTCTTTTTATCTTTATGAGGTCTTGAACCTGTATAAGGAGATTTACCAGCTCCACCTTTTCTTATATTTTCAAAAAATGTCTTAAATGATTCTTTTTTAACGTTTAAATCTTGACCTTTTTTGATCCATTCAACATCTCCTTTAGTATCATGGTAAGCGTCCTCTTCTGTATCATAAGGACCAACTACTCTACCACCGAACTTTGCATAATATTTTTCAGCTTGATATTCTTTATTTTCTGTTTCATAGGGCATAATATTATTTATTCGTTATCGACAAGAATAATATTAAATGATGTTGAAATAGCGACCCCGGTTGCGTCATTATACGCTTGAACTTCAACATCGGATTTTTCTTCCAATGGAAGGGGTACCTTATAATCTTTTACTTGTTGACCGTTTACGAAGTATATATTATCAAGTGTTCTAAAAATATTACCATCTGTAAATGGTTTATATCTGAAATACGATTGTACCGATGAAGTACCAGAACTTCCTACCGTCCATTGTGTCAAATAACCAGTCTTTCCTGCAGGTACAGTATAAAGACCAAGGAAAGTTTGACCGAACCCCTCTTCATTGGCCCCTGAACCGTGTGTAGAAATATTAGCAAGTATTGTACCAGTACCATTTGCTGCTGTTGATATTAGAACCGGTTTTGTATTTGTACCTTCGGACCCAGCTGTCTCAACAAAAGCACGATTAACTCGTAAAAATTTTGTTGTTGTTGGTGCACCAACAACGGTAACTGTTTCTTCAACTTCATGATATGACGCGTCTAGCCCCTGTACAGTAACTGTACGTGCACCGATACCACCTGCTTCATCATCACCTTGATCCCCAACTACCGGTGCTACATAAAGACTTGAAGCAGAAGATAAATATGTATATATACCTCCATTATTCCAGATTGTTTCTAAATTTGCACCTACATCGAGATTAGAGCCAAATTTTTCAATAAACCCCTGGTTACCTGTGCCACTACCAATACCAGTATTAAACGGGTCAACCTGCTGTACTAATATAGCTGATTTATTGAAAACACCTTGACCTAAACCACCTGTTACCGCGGGGTATCGAGAATCATTTTCAATCTCAACATATTTCATGTAGTTGAGAGTGTTCTCCGGGGTTCTTATATCTGTTTTAATACTCATAATCATAAAAAATTACCAAGCACGGCAAGACCAGTATCGCGCTTTGAGCTTACTTCCAGGGTTATCGCAATTATGTCTCGCTCTAAAAGATTTACGAGCTTTCGGATTACTCTTTCTAATTTTCATCGTTTTTTCACCACGTCTTTTAGCAGACGTACCACCGTGTCCGAAGTTAACTTTAACTACATTACCTTTTGGATTTTTAACATATACTTTAAATTTTTTAACATCTCCTCTCATAGGTTTGTTAAGTTTAACTTTTCTACCTCTATATTCGGCATCTTCTTCATATGCTTCCATTAAAGATATATATAATTTGTCGAAGGTCATGTAATTATTTAATAAATAATTGTATGGATAATGAAGCTAATCTAATTTTTGAACAATATAAAACGTTAAATGAAAATATAGGTCTTGGACCGATGATAGGTAAAATGGTAAATGTACCAGGTCCAGGTTCACAAAAAACTGCTTCTAAAGTAGTTGTATTAAAGATTAATGATGAAGGTGATTCATCAGATTGTGAAGATGCGGAGAAAGAAGAAGAAACAGTTTATATCCAAGCAGGAGATCAAGGTGAATGTGAAAGTGATTGTGGTTGTGATGAATGTGGGGATGATTATGATGGTGAATTAGATATGGCAAGAGCTGAGTTACTCAAAGTAAATGAATATTCTGCTAAATTATTTGATATGGTAGGTAATTTAGATAACTTAGAAGGTTGGACAGCTTCAAAAATTACTAAAGCTGCTGATTACCTATCATCAGTATATCATGCTTTAGAGTATGATAAGTTAGATGCTGATGTAGAAGACGAGCAAGATCCAGATGAAGATAGAGTAGAAGTTGATGAATTAGACGATACTCAAACTGCTAAAAATACTGGTTACGCAGGAGCTTAAATTAGCTTATTATCAAATATTCTTTTAACTTCTTCATCCATTGAACCGTATAAGTCCATAATAATATCTCTTCGTGTTTTTTCATCTGAATTTTTATACTTATTACGAATATCAGTAGCACCTCCAGTAGGTTCACCTAATACATTATACTGAACGGTCGGAACTTTCATTAAATAACCATTTAATTTACCATTTTCATTTACAAACTTTAAATTTTCTTTATCTTTATAAAAATGTAATGGGGTATCTGGGTTGTTTAAATAATCATCAGGAAATCTACCTACATCTCTTTCACCACCTGCAAAAATAACTTTAGTTTTTTCTAAATCGTAACCTTCTAAGGCTTGATTAGGAGCAATTTTACCACCAACTGAATATGTAGTTGTTGATTGTTTAATATCATTTGGGTCAACACCTGCACTTTGCATCATTATCTTCTTTTCTTCAAAAGAAAATGGTGATTTATTAGGTTCTTGTTTATCACTTGTTGTAATAAAAACATCAGCAGTAGGAAATTGCTGTTTTAATTTGTTATAAACTGATGCATGGCCTTTATGGAATGGGTGAAATCTACCTGGGTATATAACTACTGTTTTTGTAAGGTCTTCTGCATCTTCAAATTCATTTAACATTTTATACATTTCATTAAAACTGCCAAGCTTTTTACTACCAGTTGGATGGGTTTGTAATCTTGTACCTTCACCTCTATTAAAAACTGGCGGGTTAGTTATATAAGACTCTTGATCTTCTTTAGTTGCTGGTGAAGTTGGCTTACCGGTACCGAAATTAGCGCGACTAAACTCGCCTCTATCAACTAATTTCGTAATTTGGGCTCCATCATCGGTAACTTTTGAAAGAGCGAACCCCTCAGGTGCTGTCGTTTGCCATTCCCCTGGTGCTTCTTCAAGGTACGTACCTAATAAGTCGTTCTGTGTAATTTCGTTAAAGATTTTAATAAGATTATTCTTAAGATTTGCAATAATTTTAGTAATTTCAAATGCATTCTTAATAGAAGGTTTAAGTTTTTTAAGAGCTGATAGGGTGCTTTTCATCTGCTCCGTCTTCTTTGCTTTACCTTTCTCGCTCTTTAGTTTATCAATATCCTTTACAAACTTACCCGATATCCAATTAACGAACTCTTCAGATGAAATAGCTGTATCTTCTAGAAATCTACCGGCTCTTATTTCAGAATTAATATATGTCTTTAGTAAAGCAGTATAATCATCTAGAGAACTAAAATCTACCTTATCAGCTAACTTTAAAACTTGGTTCTTTTTCTTTTGTACATCTTTGAGTAGTAATTTACTGAAAGACGACTTAGCATTTTTAGGTTTATTAGCTAAAACATTAAAAACAAAAACTGTACTTGACGGTGAGAACTCTTCCGGAGAAGACGTATATTTCTTAACCTTTAAAATACCATTTTGAATCATATATTCAATATGAATAGCTACTCCAATCTTCGCTTTATTGATCTCATCACCGTACGGGCTATTTTCTGTAACAGCATACTTAATTGTATTAGGAGTAAATGTAAGAAATCGATTTTCATTCTTAACTCCGTCAATAGTCTGAGGAGTTTCAATTTGCTTCATCTGCGGATCAAACATATAATCCATTTGATAAATACCTTTAAGGTTTAAGGACGGTAAATACCGTAATGCTAACTTAAGCTTATCAGCTAAACCACCAGTACCGTGATTGTTGATAATATCTTGCTCAGTATAGTTAATTTTTGGGTTTTTAGCAAACGCTGACTTACTAGCTACAAAAAATTTATTATTAGTATCAACACCTGCGACAATAGCAGGTGCACCGTCAAATTTAGTTGAGATTTTATAGTCAGACTCATCAACAAAGTAAGAAATAGATGATTCTATTTGATTAATAGCTTCTATTACTCCCTGTTTACCTTTATTAAGTATATTCTCTTCTAGATGGTCGATATGCTTTACAGCTCCGTCGATAGCATCGAAGAATTCTAAAATTATGCTGTGATGTTGTTTGAATGTTTTCATTATTTTGTACCTTTTAAAGTGCAGCTCCAACCTTTACCATCAGTACGACGGTTAAATTTAAGAACACCTTTTAAATTATTTAATTCTTTATAAAAATCTGAAAGATTGGTTAAATTTTCCATATTAATAGCTTGTAATATTAAATCATTACCGATTTTATTATAAGCTAAAAATACATCAAACCCTTGAGCTTTTTTATACTCAAATAATTGAAAAATACCACCAATTTGAGTTATTAAATTAACACCTAATTTACCCATACCTGGTCTTAACTTACCTTTTTGTAGCATATATTCTCTTTCTCTTAACATTGCTTCATCTAGACCATTATCTTTAATAAGTTTTAAAATTTCACCATAACCATTTGATATACCGCACCATTTTGATATAAACTTGCTTATATTTAAAAGTAAACCGTTATTATCACTAGCAGATGATTGTAAATCGCTAAAATCATTTGTTAATGCTGCAGTTTTAAACAATCTACCACTAGCACCTTTTAATTCAATTTCTTTACCACCTACACTTAAATCACCTTTTTTAGGTTTAACACCATCACAAACAAATGCTAAATATAGTTCACCACACCCAGGAGCACCATGGGTAGGGGCTTCCGGTATAGCACACCATGCTTTATCAAAAAACTTATTATAAACGTCAGAATTATGAAAACTACTTTGGATAAAAGTATCTAATGAAAAAGTTGCATTACTACCTATTAAATTAAGAAAGTCATTTTGTGCTGATGTAAAGTTTTCATCTTTAAGATCAAAATTAGCTGAATATGTATAGGATTGAAATATATCTAAATTATTAGCTATATTACCACCAGCTTTTTCTAACCTTTCTTCAATTTTATTCCGCCCTTCAATACTATCTGTTGAACCCATTTTCACATAACGTGATAAAATATCATCATAATATTTTTGATCTACATTTGCAAGTAATTCATAACCAGAATCAGTCTTAGTATACAGTTCAACATTTTCACGTATTACTTGCTGTCTTGGTAATTTACTAACTGCTTTTTTAGCAGCTGTCTGTAAATATATTTGATCTAATGGTTTCCAGCTCATTATGTTACCTCAATATCTTGTGAATATTTTTTCATTATATTAATTAACATCTGCAATGATTGTTTTGCGTTAGTTTCATTAATATCAGATAATTCACTAATTGAATCAACATCGTTAGAATCTATATCAGTTACTAAGGCTTTCTTAATTAATCTTACTAGTAGTACTTCAGCTTCTGGAGATAATTGTTCTACTTCTGGTTCAGATACAGGCTGTTCCACAGGAGCTTCAGCTGAAACATCTGGAACTTCCATTGTTTCATCTTGTTCAAGAACAGCGTTGTATTGTTTAAGGAATTTTTTCATTATATTTTAATCGTTTTAATTTTATTAGCTATCTTTTTCATTACATCACCATAAGCTTTATTAATTTCTTTTTGTGGGTCTTTTTGAAATGACCTTCTAGTAGGGTCATTAGCTAAGGTTTGAGCTACTCTAATAGCATCTTTTTGATCTTTACTTAAAAATGGTTGTTCTTGATCTTCTACCCTACTACCTCTCATTGAACTGATTTTATTATACATATCTTCAAGCTCTTTGAATTCATCGCTTCCATCATTAACTATTTCACCTTGTTCGATAGGTCTATTATGATATTCGGCTACCGCTACATCTTCTTTATTATGAAGAGCTCTTCTTGCTTCAGCATATTCACTATTATTTCTAAAAGCATTCTTCCTTTGTCTTAATTCAGATTTTTTTTCAGGGTCTTTTTCTGTCATTAGTTCACGGAATAAATCTTTACGTTCTCTTTCTCTTTCAAGATACCCTTCATAATCATGCTTCTGTTTAAACTCATCAGTTTCAGCTGCTCCTGAACGTAATTTTGTAATATCCTGATTAACATAATCACCAAACTTAGTAAAAAATCTACTTAATAGTACTGCAGGGGCTTCCGGTTCGTTCTTATTGCCCCCTATACCGTGCATATTCATAGAATATAATCTTGCAAAGCTCCCAGAATCTAAAATATCTTTTCTAGACTTACCTACAAGACCTCTTAAAAAATCGCCAAATGATTTTCCTGATTTCATTTGTACCATTATTTCGTTGTCTGATGAGCTTATCGGCGGGCTAAATTCTCTTAAAAAGGAGTTGGCTACTTTATCAAATTTGTCCATATTATTATTTATCTAATTAGAAGTAGTTTTGTAGATAGTCTATTAAAGTAATCTTTGTTTAAAAACG
>Ga0233394_1000026_pt1 | contig 51099 bp, 44 predicted proteins | sample 24DmetaG_FD_190481 | JGI IMG/M metagenome (GOLD analysis project Ga0233394, IMG submission 190481) | Seawater microbial communities from Monterey Bay, California, United States - 24D | ecosystem: Environmental > Aquatic > Marine > Coastal | place: USA: California | collected 2016-11-02 | reverse complement strand
GCCAAATTTCTGTATATTCAAGTTGGTCAGAAAACTTTGTTGAATCATTTACTAAATCAAAAGCTTCTAAACTCAACATTGCAGATGAGGTATGATGACCATGAGTTGTACCAGGAGTTCTATGATCAAATCTATTAATAATAACATCGGGTTTGAAGGTTCTAATAGCCCAAACTACATCACTTAAAACTTTTTCTTCATCCCATAGCTCTAAAGTTTCATCAGGATGTTTAGAGTAGCCAAAATCATTTGCTCTTGAAAACAATTGTTCACCTCCATCTACTCTTCTTGCTGCTAAAAGTTCCTGTGTTCTAATTACTCCCAGTAATTCTCTAATTTCTGAACCTATTAAGTTTTGTCCACCATCACCTCTAGTTAATGACAAATAACCAGTTCTTGCTTTTACATGATTTGATAAATAAGAAATTAAGCGAGTATTTTCATCATCTGGATGTGCTGCAATATATAAAGCGGTTCCTAGAAAATTTAACTTCTGAATTTTTTCAAAAATTTGATTAGATGATAACTTTTCAGGCTTTTGAGAAAAAACGGATATGGTGAATAGTAAGAATGAAAGAATGGTTCCTATTTTTTTCATTATTGTAGGTGGTTTGGTTATGAACAAATGTAATATTTTAAATTTTCTCATAAAATTACCTATGGTTTTTTTAATCACTTTAAAAAAGAATTGTTGTAATCTATTTTTTGGAAAAACTATCAACAATACAGCTAAAATGTTGATAACAAAATTTTCAAAATCACTAAATTCGAATATCTTTGTAAAACAACCATTTTTAACAAAAAAATTTAAATGAAGTTCATCGTATCAAGTTCTCAACTATTAAGGCAATTACAAGTATTGGGCGGAGTTATTAATAGTAATAATACCCTTCCCATATTAGATAATTTCTTATTTGAAATTTCTGAAAATCAATTAAAAGTTTCAGCATCAGACTTAGAAACAACTATGACTGCTCTTGTTGCCATAGAATCTGATTCTTCAGGGTCCATTGCGATATCAGCAAGATTGCTTTTAGATACTTTAAAAACATTCCCAGATCAACCCTTAACTTTTAAGACTGAAGGTGAAAGTATTATTGAAATTAGCTCCGATCAAGGGAAATATGATATGGCTTATTTTGGAGGAGATGAGTTTCCTAAATCAGTAAGTTTACAATCTCCAAGTAAAACTGTAGTTCCTTCAAATGTCCTAGCAACTGCAATATCAAAAACAATTTTTGCTGCTGGAAATGATGATTTACGTCCTGTAATGAGCGGTGTTTTCTTTCAGTTTAGTACTGATAATCTAACATTTGTTGCTACAGATGCTCATAAGCTAGTTAAATATACAAGAACAGATGTTACAGCTGATAAAACAGCTGAATTCATTATGCCTAAAAAACCTTTAAACTTACTGAAAGGTGTTTTAGGTGGAGAGGAAGATGTTATCATTGAATATAACGATGCAAATGCAAAATTTACATTTGAAAACTTTGTATTGATTTGCCGTTTAATTGATGGTAAATACCCAAATTATGAAGCTGTAATTCCAAAAGAAAACCCAAACAAATTAACTGTAGATAGAGCATCTTTTCAAAACTCTGTTCGTCGTGTTTCTATTTTCTCAAGTAAAACAACACATCAGATTCGCTTAAAAATGGCGGGTACTGAGTTAAATATATCTGCAGAAGATTTAGATTTCTCAAATAAAGCTGATGAGCGGTTAAATTGTGATTATCAAGGTGACGATATGCAAATTGGATTTAATTCTCGTTTTTTAAGTGAAATGTTAAGTAACCTAAACTCTAGTGAAGTTTTAATTGAAATGTCTTTACCTAACAGGGCAGGAATTTTAACACCTATTGACGGAACAGATGAAGGTGAAAAAATTACCATGTTGGTAATGCCTGTGATGCTAAATAATTAATTGGTTCTTTAATTAATAGTTTTTACTATTTTGTAAAATAAATCCATAATAATTTTATATAAATCCACAACGTATCACTGAAGAATACCAGTATAATGTTGTGGTTTTTTTTATTTTTAATATATAAAAATACTTTAATTTGAATTTTCTCGCGCATTTATACCTATCAGAAAGTTGTCCAAAAATTATGGTTGGTAATTTTATAGCAGATCATATTAAAGGAAACCAATTTACCCATTTAGATACAAAAATTCAACAAGGAATTAAATTACATCGACAAATAGACACTTATACAGATGCACATAAAATTACAAGAATAAGCAAAAGGAGACTTCATAAACGTTATGGTTTGTTTTCTGGGATTATTATTGATATCTTTTATGATCATTATTTGGCAAAAAATTGGAATAATTATTCAGTTATTCCTCTAAAAATTTACGTAAATTCAGTCTATAATTTAATAAACAGTTATAGACAGGTTTTACCAGAAAAAACAGTGCAAATGATTCCTTATATGGTAAAATATAATTGGCTCTACAACTATAAATATAAAGAAGGAATTAAAAGTGTTCTTGATGGAATGAATAAAAGAACAAAAAATAAAGGTCAGATTGATTTGGCTATTAATGACCTTAGATTAATGGATAAAGATTTTGAGAAAGATTTTGAGTCATTTTTTCAAGATTTACAAATTTTCTCACATCAAAAAATTAAAGAATTACAAAACATACATTCATGAAAAAAATTACACTCATTTTAATTATTAGCATTTTTATCATATCCTGTAATGAGAAGTCAGAAAATATTGCTGAAGTAAAAGGTTTAGTTACAGAAAAAGCAATGGTTGTTTCTGCACGTGTTGAAGCCTCTAGAATTGGAACAGAAATTTTAAAAAAGGGTGGAAATGCCTTTGATGCCATGATGGCTACTGAGCTGGCATTAGCTGTTAGTTATCCGGTAGCAGGAAATATTGGTGGAGGAGGCTTTATGGTTTATAGAAAAAATAATGGTGAAATTGGAGCCCTAGATTATAGAGAAAAAGCACCCTTAGCAGCATCTAAAGACATGTATTTAGACAATGAAGGAAATATTATTAAGGGTATGAGTACTTCTGGTGCAACAGCTGTTGGGGTTCCTGGAACTATAGCTGGTGTATTTAAAGCTCAAGAAAAATTTGGTGTTTTATCTGTTAAAGAGATTTTAACTCCCATCATAGCATTAGCAAATAAAGGAGTTGTAGTTACTGAAAAACAAGAAAAAAGAATTCTAAGACACCAAAAGGCTTTTAAAAAAGTAAATAAAGATTCAATTATTTTTCTTAAAAAATGGGAAGAGGGTGATACTATAAAATATTCAGCTTTAGCCAATACTTTAAAACGTATTTTAAAAAATGGAAGAGATGAATTTTACAAAGGAGAAACTGCTAAAAAATTAGCTAAGTTTATACAAAGTAATGGAGGAATCATTACTGAGGAAGATTTAGCTAAATATGAGGCAAAATGGAGGACTCCAATTACATTTGACTACGACGACTTAAAGATTTTTTCTATGTCTCCTCCCTCTAGTGGTGGTATTTGTTTAGCACAAATCATGAATAGTATTGAACCTTACGATCTTGAAAATTATGGCCACAACTCTGTACAAGCTATGCAGGTAATTACAGAAGCCGAGAGAAGAGCATATGCAGATCGAAGTTATTTTTTAGGTGACCCTGATTTTGTGAGTATTCCGAAAGATTCTCTAATTAGTAAATCCTATTCGAAAAATAGGATGCGCTCTTTTTCTTTTGATAAACCTACGGCTTCAAAAGATATTTCCCATGGCACAGTTGAAATTATTGAAAGTATGGAAACCACACATTATTCTATTGTAGATCAATACGGAAATGCAGTTTCAGTTACCACAACATTAAATGGTGGCTTTGGGTCTAAGCTTTATGCTTCAGAGCTTGGTTTTTTTCTTAATAATGAAATGGATGATTTTAGTAGTAAACCCGGAGAACCAAATATGTTTGGCTTAATTGGAGCTAAAGCAAATGAAATTGCACCTGAAAAAAGAATGTTAAGTTCCATGACACCTACAATAGTAGAGAAAGATGGGAAATTATTTATGGTTGTTGGAACTCCAGGTGGATCAACAATTATCACCTCTGTTTTACAGACTATTTTAAATGTTCATGAATTTAAAATGGGAATGCAAGAAAGTGTAAATCAACCAAGGTTTCACCACCAATGGTTACCCGATATGATTATGATAGAACCTAATCAATTTAATGAAAATGTGATCAATGAACTTAGAAGTATTGGCTATACTATTGATGAGCGAAACTCAAGAATTATAGGGAAAGTTGATGCTATATTAGTTTTAGAAAATGGAAACTTAGAGGCTGGAGCCGATCCAAGGGGAGACGATACAGCAATTGGATTTTAAAAACCTAATGGATAAACTATATTAAAATAAAAACAATGATTCAACCATTTCATTTAGCTATACCTGTAAAAGATTTGGAACTATGCAGAGCTTTTTACAGAGATATTATTCAATGCACAGAAGGAAGAAGTGATACACATTGGGTAGACTTTAATTTTTTTGGACACCAATTAGTAATTCATCAAAAAGATAATTTTATACCTCAACAAATTTCAAACCCAGTAGATGGTCATGATGTTCCTGTTCCTCATTTCGGTGTTGTTCTTAGCATGAATGAATGGGAAAAATTAAGTGAACGTTTAAAAAAAAACGGAACCGAATTTATTATAGAACCAACCATTAGATTTAAGGGTAAACCAGGTGAACAGGCTACATTATTTTTCAAAGACCCTGAGGGAAATGCTTTAGAATTTAAAGCTTTTAAAGATTTGAGTCAATTATTTGCAAGCTAAAGTGTGTATTTTAGAATCTCATATTGCCAAAAAACAAAAAGAACAAATCCGAATACAAGAATATGCCGTAGGGATATTTAATACAGTTCCAACAAAATCAGGAATCAAAAAAGCCATTAAAAAAAAACTTATCCTAGTAAATGGATTACCAACATCTACCGCAAGAATAATTATTGGTGGGGAAAAAATAACTTTATTAAACCCGAAAAACAAGCCTTTAAGGAAATCATTAATTCTTAGACTAGCTATAACTTTTGAAGATGATTATCTTGCCATAATCGAAAAACCTCCTGGAATTTTAGTCAATGGAAATAAGTTTAAAACCATAGACAATGCATTGCAACAAAACCTTAAAAAAAGTTCGCAAATTGATGCAGTTAGACCTCGACCCATTCATCGATTAGATTATCCAACTTCAGGACTATTATTAATTGGAAAAACTAGTTCTACTATACGCGCATTAAATCAATTATTTGAAAATAAAAAAATTAAAAAAAAATACTATGCGATAACCATAGGAAAGATGAATCTTAAAGGAGCTATTAAAACTTACATAAATAAAAAAACAGCAATAACTAATTACAAAACTATACAAAGTGTAAAATCAAATCGATTTGAATTCTTAAACTTAGTAGAGCTATCTCCAAGAACCGGAAGAAGACATCAATTAAGAATACATTTATCTAGTATTGGTAATCCAATTTTGGGAGATCAAGAATATGGAATAAAATCTTTAATTTTAAAAGGTAAAGGCTTATACTTACATGCTTCTCAATTAGATTTTACACATCCAATTACAAAAGATAAATTATCTATTACATCGAATCTTCCAAAGAAATTTAAAATGATTAGTTAGAAATTTAAACCTTTAACACAAATAAAAATTATATTTCTATTTTGCAATGATATTACTTGATCTAAATTATTTATTTTTAAGAAAATTTATAAAAAAAGCATGAAAAAAATTCTTAAAATAATTGGCCTATTGATCACTGTTACAATGGTAGCAATAATTCTTTATTGCTTTGCTAAAAATGAGTCATTACCTTCAGGTACCCCAGGAAAAGAAGCTGATGAGTTAGCTGAAAAAATGATGTTATCTATCAATAAAAAGGCCTTTGATAATACAGAAATATTAAAATGGAGTTTCAGAGGTAAGCATCATTATGAATGGAAAAAACAAGAAGGACTTGTAAATGTTTCTTGGGAAAATGCCTCAGTAACTGTTAATCTTAATGACTACTCAAAAAGTATTGGTGAAAGTCCTAAACTTATTGAAACTGCTATAAAATTTTTTAATAATGATAGTTTCTGGTTAATAGCTCCTTATAAAGTATTTGATCAGGGTGTAGAAAGAAGTATCGTTAAAATTGATGGCAAAGATGCATTACTCGTAAAATATACTTCTGGTGGAACAACACCTGGAGATTCTTATTTGTGGATTTTAGATGAAAATTACACACCTGTTTATTTTAAAATGTGGACACAGATTATTCCAATAGGTGGTATTTCAGCAACTTGGAATGATTTAATTACTACAGATTCTGGAATAAAATTACCAAAATCACATACACTCTCAATTTTTGGATATAAAATTAACATGGGTGAAGTAAAAGCTTACAACCCAAATGCAGATATATTAGCTCATAATATTTTGAAAGCTATTAAACACAACGCCTACAAAAATACACGTTATATAGATTGGAGTTTTAAAGGAAAACGTTTTTATAAATGGGATAAAAAAAAACATATCGTTGATGTTAAATGGAATGATGCTAGGGTATTATTACATCCAAATGATTTAACTAAAAGCACTGTTTATCTTAATGATAAAGAAGTTTCCTACAATGATAATCTTGTAAAAAGAGCTCTCAGGTTTTTCAATAATGATAGCTTCTGGCTGGTAGCACCACACAAATTATTTGAACCTGGAATTTATCGAAGTATAAGAATGGTTGATGGTAAAGAGGCATTACATGTAAAATATTCTAGAGGAGGAACCACACCAGGAGATTCTTACGTATGGATATTAGATGAAAATTACTTGCCAACTAACTATCAAATGTATGTTCAAAAAATAAAAAAATTAGGGACTACGGTAACTTGGGAAGATTGGACCTTAACAGAATCAGGTACTTTATTACCTAAAAATCATATATATTTGAGTGGTAAAATAATAAATATGGGAGAGGTAAAGGGATATAATTAAATGAATTCAAAAATAATTACAAACGGTATATTAAGGGCATTGGCTATTGTATTTGGTATTATAATACTTGGCTATTTTTTATTAACTATAAAACCTGTTTTAGTTTATATAATTATTGCAGCAATTATTGCATTGATTGCAAAACCTATCATTTTATTTTTAAGAAAAAAAATTAAATTTCCAAATACTCTCGCCGTTATTAGTACAATGCTACTATTTATAGTTATGATTTTAGGTGTTACAGGAATGTTTATACCTTTAGTTATTGAACAAGGTGAAAGCCTCTCTTTACTCAAGACAACAGCACTTGAAGAAAATATAGCAAACTTAATTACACAAGCTAATGATTATTTCACATCTAAAAACATTAATGTTTTAAATGAATTACAAAATGCAGATATATTTACAAGTTTAAAAACTATTCCTAATGTACTTAATTCTATTGTTGGAGCACTTGGCTCTTTCAGTATAGGTCTTTTCTCCGTACTATTTATTTCTTTCTTTTTCATGAAAGATAGTAGATTATTCAAGAATGCTTTATTAACACTAATACCACAGGGTGCTGAAAAAAAATTCTCTCACTCATTGGAAAAAATAAACGATTTATTATCACGATATTTTATTGGCCTGATCATTCAAATTTCTATTTTGTTTGTTATTTACACCTTAATACTATTAATATTTGGAGTATCTAATGCAGTTGTGATTGCTTTCTTGTGTGCACTACTTAATATTATACCCTACATTGGACCATTAATTAGTGCATTTCTAATGATTGTTCTAACGATGACAAGTGGCTTGGGTCAAAGCCTAGATTTCCAATCAGAGATTCTTATAAAAACCATAAAGGTTATGATTGGTTTTATTATAGCTCAGGTTATAGATAATTTTGTGAGTCAACCCATGATATTTTCAAAGACTACGAAGTCTCATCCATTGGAAATTTTCTTAATAATTATTATTGGTGGTTTATTAGCAGGTCCATTAGGGATGATAGTAGCTGTTCCTTCCTACACTGTTTTGAAGGTTATTTTAAAAGAATTTATGTCTGATAATAAAATTGTTTCATCACTTACTAAGGAAATTTAAACTATTGAACGAAAGAGTTTTACAGCAAGATATTCAAGAATATATTAACTACAATTTAAAAACGGATATCCATAAATTAATTTTAAAAGGAATATCGTTTGAGGGAGTTACTGTTCAAGAGGTTGCCAATCAATTAATATGCAAGCAAAAGTCTCAAAAGAAATTACCAAGCTGGTTCATTACTGAAAATATTTATTATCCACCTAAAGTAAGCCTAGAACAAACATCTTCTGAGACTACAGCTAAATATAAAGCTTCTTTGGTCTCAGGTAAGACATTAATAGATTTAACAGGTGGTTTTGGTGTAGATTCTTTTTACTTTTCTTCCTCTTTTAACAAGGTAGTTCATTGTGAAAAAAATTCAAATCTGTCGGAAATAGCAGGGCATAATTTTAAACAATTAAATAAAAAAAATATTACCTGTTTAAATGAAAACGGAATTGAATACTTAAAAAAATCAAAAGAAATTTTTGATGTTATTTATGTAGATCCATCAAGAAGAAATGATGTAAAAGGAAAAGTATTTCTATTAAAAGATTGTGAGCCTAATATTCCAAAATTTATTGATTTATTATTTAACAAAACTCAAACGATACTTATAAAAAACTCTCCAATACTTGATATTACAAGTGCAATAAATGAACTTAAATTTGTAAAAGAGATTCATATTGTTGCTGTAAACAACGATGTAAAAGAATTACTGTATGTATTGGAAAAAGGTTTCAATGGAAAGATTTCGATAAAAACTTTAAATTTTTCAAAAAAAAATACCGAAGAATTCAACTTCATCGCTAATAATAAATCAACTTCAAATTATGAAAAACCCCTAGATTACCTATACGAACCTAATGCCGCTATTCTAAAATCTGGTGGGTTTCATGAAATCACAACTCAATTAGATGTATACAAAATTCATCAACATTCCCATTTATATACATCAAAAAACAATATAAAATTTCCAGGAAGAAGGTTTAAAATACTTGCTGTTCTTCCCTACGACAAAAAGAAAATAGTAAAACTTTTAACAAATAAAAAAGCGAATATTACCACAAGAAATTTTCACAAGAGTGTTGCTCAAATCAGAAAAGAACTTAAAATTAAAGATGGTGGAGATGACTATTTATTTTTTACTAAAAACATTCATGATAAATTGAGTTGTATTTATTGTAAAAAACTATAATTAAGCAGTATTTTAATGAGTTAAAATACACTATAAACTCTTATAAATAAAGGCTTTTAATTATTTGTACCATATTTTTCACTAAGTTTGTTATTATAACTTTTTATAGGTTATCTCATGCAAACAAATACCTACGAAGGACTTCATATTATTAATAAAACACAATCAATTACCTCAGATGAATTAGTAATTGAGGCCCCTTTACAAATAAATATTAACAACAAATCGTATACGGTAGTTATGAGAACACCGGGGAATGACAAGGATCTAATTCTTGGCCTACTCTATGCTGAAGACATTTATAAGAGCCCCCTTCCAATACCCATAAAAATTATTGAAAAAAATTATAATATACCGAGCATAATAAATGTTACTATTGCAGCTGATAATTTAGGAAAAGGATACCTAAATAAAAGAACCTTATTGTCTGTTTCCTCATGTGGAATTTGTGGAAAAAAAGAACTTGATGACATTAAAGTAAATGGAGGAAAAATAAAAAAAAATGTAAATTTTTCTTCTGAAAATTTATTAAACATGTTTGCTCCATTACAACAACATCAAGAAACTTTTAAGAAAACTGGTGGGAGTCATGCAGCTGGTATTTTTAATCATCATTTTAAATTACTTACCATAAGAGAAGATATTGGGAGACATAATGCTGTAGATAAGTGTGTAGGGAGTCTATTACAAAATCAATTATTAAAAAGCGGAATGTATTTGTTGGTTAGTGGTCGTGTTTCTTATGAAATTGTTTCCAAAGCTTTTTTAGCAAAAATACCAGTAATAGTTGCTGTTTCAGCATGTTCTTCTATGGCGGTTGATTTTGCTAAAGAATTTGGTATTTGTTTGATAGGTTTTACTAGACAGGATAAAATGACTGTCTATGCCAACCCTAGTTTTTTACAAAAAAGATAAAATTATGAGTACAAAAAAACTACATGCACAACCACCAAAAAAACTGACAGGTATAGAATTAGAAAAAGTTCCATCGTCAGCTGTTGGATATTCTGCTATAAAATCTGCTATTACTCATATAAAAGAAGAAGTTGGTTTGAAAAAAGGCATAGGATTACTAGCTAATTTAAATCAAAAGAATGGATTTGATTGCCCAGGATGCGCTTGGCCAGATCCAGACGAGAAAAGAGCATTCCTAGCAGAATATTGTGAGAATGGAGCCAAAGCTGTAGCAGAAGAGGCAACAAAAAACAGGGTTTCACCTCTTTTTTTTGCAACCCATTCAATTTCAAAATTATCAAAATTATCTGATTATGAAATAGGGAAAAAAGGGAGAATTACTCATCCAGTTGTTGTTTATGAGGGAAGAAATCATTATGAAGAAATTTCATGGGAGGATGCTTTTAATATGATAGGTAATGAATTAAAATCTTTACCATCACCAGATGAAGCAATTTTTTACACCTCAGGAAGAACAAGTAATGAGGCTGCTTTCTTATATCAATTATTTGTACGAAAGTTTGGGACCAACAACTTACCCGACTGTTCAAATATGTGTCATGAATCTAGTGGTGTGGCTCTTACTGAAACTCTTGGAATTGGAAAAGGATCTGTAACCTTAGAAGATTTTAATCATGCAGAGTTGGTTATAGTTATGGGGCAAAACCCAGGCACAAACCATCCCAGAATGTTATCTGCACTTGGAAAAACAAAAAAAAATGGGGGAAAAATAATTACCATTAATCCTTTACCTGAAGTTGGTTTAATGAGGTATAAAGATCCTCAGAATCCACTTAAATGGATTGGTAAAGGACAAAAACTAACGGATGTTTTTTTACAAGTAAAAATAAATGGAGATGTTGCATTATTAAAAATAATTTTAAAATTATTGTGGGAAAAAGAACAGAAATCTCCTGGAGCTATTTTTGATCATGAATTTATCAATTCAAATACCCTGGGATATGATGCTTTTATAAAAGATTTAGAAACTTACTCTATTGAAGAATTAATGCCTCAGACAGGTATAGATTTTGAGGTGATAAAAGAAGCTGCAACATTAATAGCTGCCAAGAAAAAAATAATTATTTGCTGGGCCATGGGGCTAACCCAACACAAAAACTCTGTAGATAATATTCGTGAAGTTGTAAATTTATTATTACTAAAAGGTAGTATAGGTAAACAAGGAGCGGGTACATGTCCTGTTCGTGGACACTCAAATGTTCAGGGAGACAGAACTATGGGTATTTGGGAAAAACCAAAAAAAGAATTTCTAGACAACTTAGAAAAAGAATTTAATTTTAAAGCTCCCAGAGATCACGGATATGATGTTGTAGATGCTATTGAAGCAATGCATCAAAAAAAGGCGAAGGTTTTTATTGGTATGGGTGGTAACTTTCTATCTGCTACTCCAGATACAGAATATACGGCCAAAGCCCTTCAAAATTGTGAACTAACCGTTCATGTATCAACCAAACTAAATAGGAGTCATTTAATTCACGGTAAAAAAGCATTGATACTTCCATGCTTGGGAAGATCTGAAAAAGATATTCAAGAAAAAGGAGTTCAATTTATAAGTGTAGAAAATTCAATGGGAGTTGTACATTCTTCCTCCGGACATTTAACACCTTTATCTGAATCTTTACTTAGCGAACCCGCCATTGTAGCTGGTATGGCAAAAGCAAGTCTCTCTAACATTACTATCAATTGGTCTGAGTTAATAAAAGACTACGACAATATTAGAAACAAAATTGAGGCAACTATTCCAGGTTTTGAAGATTTCAATACACGAATTAGAAATAAGGGTGGTTTTTATTTACCAAATAATGCAAGAGATAAAAACTTCTCTCGTACGCTAACAGGTAAAGCTAATTTTACACTCAATAAGATTTCAGATATCACCCTAAAAAAAGATCAATTTATGATGATGACCATTAGAACTCATGATCAATACAACACAACTATATATGGGCTAGATGATAGATATCGTGGTATTATAAATGAACGCAGGGTTATTTTTATGAACCCCAAAGACATGGAAGAGCAAGGATTAGAAAAGCTAGATGCTGTAGATTTGGTTAGTCATTTTAACAAAGAAAAACGTACCGCAAAAAAATTTCTTGTAATTCCTTACAACATTCCAAAACTATGTACAGCAACCTATTTCCCTGAGGCAAATGTTTTGGTACCAATTCAAAGTAAAGCTAGAATTAGCAATACACCAACCTCAAAAACCGTGATAATTACAATTCATAAAAAAATAGAAAAAAATAATTAGTTAATTAAATATGAAAGTAGGTCATGTATTATATAAAACTAATAATTTAAAAGCAGCATTTAAAGCCTTTAAAAAACTAGGTTTCAATGTTGAGTATGGCTCTAGAAGTAAACCTCATAATGCTTTAATTTATTTTTCAGAAGGACCTTATATTGAGCTTTTAGAAAAAGCACCAATATCTCCTTTTATAAAATTAATATTACGTTTAATGGGTAGAGGTTTATTAGTGGAAAGGTTTAATTCTTGGGAAAATGCTAAGGAAGGTTTTTTTGAGATATGTTTAGAGAATGAAACTACTAACTTTGAAAAAGAAATAAGAATATTAAATAAATTCAAAGAAGGTTTTTTTGTAACTAGAAGTAAAAGAATAGATCCATCTCATCGAGTTTTAACTTGGAAACTACTATTTCCAAATCAAATTAAGATTCCTTTTCTCATGACAAAATTTAGTATAAACCCAAAACCTAACAACTTTGTTCACCCTAATAAAGTTAAAAGAATAAAAAAAATATCATATGGCACAGATTTAAAATTCATTTCAATCCTGAATGAATTATGTGATGATGATACACTTCAATTATATGAGGGGCACGGAGTGAAGAATGTCTTTTATGAAAAATAATACTTTATAAAAAAGAAAGGAAACATGACAACTCCTCTCTTTCATGAAAAGAAGTACAACTATATTTCCTATGGAACACAAACTACACAATAATCATCTGGATTTCCATTTTCACCACAACCCCCATTTGAAATCAATGCTTTATCTCCATTAGATAGACATTGATATATCAATCTACCACAACTAAATTTTCCATCACAAGTAGTGCCTTCATTATTGGTTTGATATTTTTTCTTTGCGAATGAGCCAAAGTCTATTTGATCTCTCGTGGTTCCTATGATCTTATAAATGGAAAATAATTTTTCACTGTCATCCTTACTTACAGTAAAGATTATATCTTCTTTTGGAAAATAATTCCCCAATTCATTTAAAATCTCTATATTTTTTACAGCAAAATTTTCTTGTGCTATTTTGCTAGGGGTAGATACACTATCTTCTTGACTATCACAAGAGAAAATCAACATAGAAGAAAATAATATCATGAATAAAACTAAGTGCAATCTTTTCATAATTTTTATGTTTTAAAATTACTAACAACACAAAACTACAATTATTACAAATACCGGTCAATCCCTTTAAATGGTGAAATTTATACCCCTTTAAATAAGGAATGCATAGGTCTTTATCAAAAATTATAATTTAAAACTTATAGTTTACCATTACCATTATCTCACACTACAGTTTAGTCAGCACTGGTATTAAAACCTAAAGTTTCTGAGTAATAATTTCCTGTAAAAAAACTTAGGTAAGTGCATTCTTCGGTAATTGATAGAATCATCCGAAACAATCTTGAATTTACTTCTTTGTGTTACCAAAAGCTTTTCAATAAAAAAATACAAATGTGCCTCAAAGATAAAATTATAAATCCCTTGAGTTCCGCATTTTAAAATTTAAATGATGGTATCCATTTTAAAAAACAAAAAAGCCCCGTCATTACTGACGAAGCTTTAAGTGAGCCCGATAGGATTCGAACCTATGACCGCCTCCTTAGAAGGGAGGTGCTCTATCCAGCTGAGCTACGAGCCCGTAGTTTTAATGTTTCTACGAAAACAGTGTCGGGGTGGCAGGATTCGAACCTGCGACCTCCTCGTCCCAAACGAGGCGCGATAACCGGGCTACGCTACACCCCGAGTAGCAATTGTTGCGGAGAGTGTGGGATTCGAACCCACGCGACAGTTACCCGTCGACAGTTTAGCAAACTGCTCCATTAACCACTCTGGCAACTCTCCGAAAAACTAACATTGTTAGTAAAAAATTGCGAGTGCAAATGTAACATACCAAATACAATATTGCAAGGTTTTTTATAATTTTTGCAATAAAATTAATCTGGATATTCTACACGTACATGGTAGATATTCATCAATTTTCTTTTGATCACTTTTTTTATTTTTTCAATCTCACTAAAAGTTATATCAGAATTGATAAATTGATGATCTAATTTTTGTTTTTCTACAATTTTGTCTATGAGATTATCTATGGACTGAGCAGAGGGTTGTTGAAGACTTTTTGAGGCTGCTTCTGCAGCATCACATATCATTAGTATAGCCGTTTCTTTTGAGAAAGGAACTGGGCCTTTGTACTGAAATTTTTCAACATTAACCTCTTCATCTGGATTTTGATCTTGTTCTTTAACATAAAAGTAATAAACTAGGCTTGTACCATGGTGTGTTCTAATAAAATCTATAATTCTATCGGGTAACCTATACTGTTTTGCTAGTTCTATTCCTTTGATAACGTGTTCTATTATAATTTTAGCACTATCTGATGGTGATAAATCATTGTGAGGATTAACACCTGTAGATTGATTTTCAATAAAATACATTGGATTTAATATTTTCCCAATATCGTGATACAAAGCACCTGTTCTAACTAGCATTGAGTTTGCTCCTATTTCATTAGCGGCTGCTTCTGCCAGATTAGCAACCTGCATCGAATGTTGAAATGTACCTGGTGCTTTTTCATTTAACTCTCTTAAAAGCTTCGTATTAGTACTTGATAATTCTAACAAGGTAACATCTGAAACCAATCCAAATATTTTTTCATAAGCATAAATAAAAATTAATGATAAAAAGGAAAGTAAACCATTAGCCCCAAACATCATTAAATATTCCCAATTAATTTGAGAGGCGTTTCCTTCTTTAATAATTGAAAACGCTAAATATGTAATCATGTAAATTAGTGTTATTTGACCCACAGAAATAAAGAGGTTTGCTCTTTTGTAAAGTTCTGAAACAGTTAAAATAGTTACAATTCCAGCAATGATATGGAGATAGATAAACTCAAAACTATCTGGCACAATAAAACCTAAAAGCAACACGGTTAATACATGTGTGAATAAACCTAATCTTGCATCAAAAAAAGCTTTTAAAACTATAGGTAATACACTTAGGGGGACTACATACAAATAATCTGAATTGTATTTTACAACAAGTGTTTGTATCAATAGCATAAAACTAACATTAAAAAAAATAAATGTTACTTTGGTATTGTTGTCAAAAATTTCTTTACGATACTTGTGAAGAAATAACAAAAGCATTAAAAGTGCTAAAGAAACTAATATAGTATAGCCTAAAACTATCCAATAATAATTTGTATTAGTCCAAAGTTTTGATTCAGACTGACCTTTGAGGGAAAACAAAATAGCCATCTTTTTCCCCTCAACTATATCACCCTTTAAAATAATTAATTCACCATAAGAAACCTTTCCTTTGCTAAGAGAAATTGAATTCACAGACTCATCAATTACTTTTTGAGTAAACTCATTATCGTAGGATACATTTGGTCTTATAAGCTCAGAAAGTATCGATAAATTTATATTTTGAGAATAACTGTAAGGCTGATCTCCTAAACTACTTTTAATGAGTTCAAAAACATCTTTTGAATACAATAAATTATTATAAATAATATCCTGTACTTGATTATCTATCTTTAAAGCTATAATGCTGTTTTTGTCAGAAACAATTCCTTGACTTGTAGCTTCGATAAACCCCCTTTTATATACATTATCTATTATAGAATCACCTATTAAAACCATAGACTCAATATCATTTTTTGACAATGAATCACTTGTATTATATAAAGATGTCCTCAATTGATAAGCTTCTTTTACTTCTGAGACAATTTCTTTATTAAATTGAAAATATAACTTAGCAGAAACTTCTATTGCTTTAATCTCTTCGGTAATTTCTTCTTCAGATTTATTGATCGCAAAATCAAAGGGAGCATAAAGATTATCATATTGCCATGGCTTTCCCTTGGTAAATTCATATTTAAATTGACCACCTTTTGGGAAAAGGTATACAATGGTAACTGTTGTGATTAAAAAAAGAATAACCTTATAGATGGTAGTGTTATGCTTGTATAATTTGTTTACAGTTTTACTCATATGAATACATATTGTGAACACAAACTTAACTTAAAAAAATGGACGTCAAAAATTGAAAGGAGAGTTTCCTGACAAATTTGATTTAAAATAGTTAGTTTTGTTTGATAATAGCACATATAAAAATATTGAAAATGAAAATTAAAGAAGTTGTAATTGTATCTATGGGCAGAACACCTATTGGAAGTTTTATGGGTAGTCTTTCAAAAATTACAGCTCCAAAATTAGGTGCTACAGCTATAAAAGGTGCCCTAAATAAAATTAACCTTGACCCAAAATTAGTAGACGAGGTTTTTATGGGTAATGTGGTCTCAGCAGGTTTAGGTCAAGCCCCAGCTAGACAAGCTGCAATTTTAGCTGGTATTTCAGAAACTGTGCCATGTACAACAATTAATAAAGTTTGTTCCTCTGGAATGAAAGCTGTAATGTTAGCAGCGCAATCTATTGCTTTGGGAGATACCTCTATTGTAGTTGCCGGAGGTATGGAAAATATGAGTTTAATTCCTCACTATCTTCATGGAAGACAAGGAACTAAGTTTGGACCCACTACTTTAGAAGATGGAATGCAAAAAGATGGTTTAGTAGATGCCTATGATAATGTTGCAATGGGTGTTTGTGCAGATGCTTGCGCAACTAAATTTGGTTTTTCAAGAGAAGACCAAGATGCTTATGCAATACAATCCTATCAAAGATCCTCTGAAGCCTGGAAATTGGAAAAGTTTTCCGATGAAATTATTCCAGTAGAAATACCACAACGAAAAGGACCATCTGTTGTTATGACTGAAGATGAGGAGTATAAAAACGTTAAGATGGAAAAAATTCCTTCCTTAAGAGCTGCCTTTTCAAAAGATGGAACTGTAACAGCAGCAAATGCATCTACAATTAATGATGGTGGTGCAGCTTTAATTTTAATGTCTGTAGATAAAGCAAGGGAATTAAAGCTTTCACCTATTGCCAAAATTAAAAGCTTTGCAGATGCCGCTCATGAACCAAAATGGTTTACAACTGCCCCATCAAAAGCAATTCCAAAAGCTTTAGAAAAAATAGAAATGTCTATTAATGAAGTAGAATATTTCGAATTAAATGAAGCCTTTTCAGTAGTTGGATTAGCTAATATGAAAATACTAGGTTTAAAAAATGATCGTGTAAATGTTAATGGTGGTGCAGTCTCTTTAGGTCATCCCTTAGGAGTTTCAGGAGCAAGAATAATTATTTCACTAATCTCTGTATTAAAACAAAATAAAGCTAAAATTGGTGCTGCTGGTATTTGCAATGGTGGTGGTGGTGCCAGTGCAATGATTATTGAATCTTTTTAAAATAAAAAAATATGCTCTACGGCATTTGTAATTTAAGTATTGTTCCTCTTCGTTTAGAAGCAAATGATGCTTCAGAAATGGTCTCTCAGATCCTTTTTGGAGAGGAATTTAAAGTACTTGAAAGAGAGTTAAAGTGGAGTAAAGTAGAGTTGAGTTATGATGGTTATATTGGCTATATTGATAACAAGCAATATGAAGAAATAGACGAGGAAACTTTTAACAATTTATCAAATTCTAAAGATTATTATACTACTGAGATAATAGATTTTGTTACCACAAAAGAAAATGATCTAAGCACTATTTCCATTGGCTCTAGGTTACCTTTTTATCATGATAATCACTTTACAATTGGTACAAAAGATTATTTCTACGATGGTAATGTTAGTTCAGAAAAATTAGCAAAGAACGAAATCATTCGAAAAGCATTTCAATTTTTAAACACACCATATTTATGGGGTGGAAAAACCCCTTTTGGAATAGATTGTTCTGGTTTTACACAATTAGTTTATAAACTATGTGGCTACGCTCTTCTAAGAGATGCTAGAGATCAAGCTACACAGGGAGAAGTATTGAGTTTTATAGAGGAATCTGAACCTGGAGATTTGGCTTTTTTTGACAATGAAGAAGGTAATATTGTCCATGTAGGAATTATTATGAATGATTATAATATAATTCATGCTCATGGAAAAGTAAGAATAGATACACTAGATCACAGTGGCATCTACAATGTAGATACAAAAACACATACTCATAAATTAAGAGTAATTAAAAAAATTATATAAAAAAAGCCAACATTACTGTTGGCTTTTTTTATGGAATGATAGGTTATACTAATCTTTCATATCTCTATAAAGATCTGTAAATTCAGTGGCTTTTTCTTCCATTTCTAAAGTTTGATAAATATTCATCAAAAATTGAACAGTGTTTATACTTCTGCTGTATTTATCAGCTTTTTCCAGATATGGTAATGCTTGTTTATGAACACCCTTTTGTTTTTCTAATAATTCATCATACTTGTCAAAATCAGATAAGTTTTGATTCATTTCGTCTACTATAGCTCTTTCTTGGTCCATAATAACTATTGCTAAATTTAAATAAGCATCGCCATAATCTTCTTTAATTTCAATAGCCTTTTCGTAGTTTCTTCTGGCTTCATCAATTTTTCCTTGTTCAAAGCTAATAACACCTAAATTAAAAAATAGTTGAGGATTGTTAGGATCTATTTCAATTGCCCTTTGAATTAACTCACCATACTTTTCCATATCTTTTAATTTAAAATAAATATCGGCTTGAGTTAAAATTAGATTTACATCGTTTGGATATAGTGCAATGGCTTCCTCTACCGCCTTAATTGCCTCTTCAGTTTTTCCTTGACTTTTTAGAATGTAAGCAACATTCTTAATAATATCTCCAGTTTTAGATTCAGTTAGTTCATTAACAGGATCTTTATAAAGGCCTAATTTAACTTGTAGATCTCTATTTTTTTCATCTCCTAGATCTTCTTTTTCATCCGTAGACTTATTGGTTGCATAAAATATTTTAGTTATACCTGTATACCCCAAATCTTGAAGCTCTTTATAATATTTTAAAGACTTATCATAATCTTTTGCAAGACTTGAACTTACAGCAGCGTTATAGATAAAGATTGTGTCTGGCTTGCTCAATTGATAGGTCAAATAAAAACTATCAGAAGCATTCTTATAATCTTTAGCGGTGTATTGATCAGATGCCAATTGGTATACCTCCTGTACCATTTGATTTTGAAGCGTAGTAGCCATTTGAGTATACCTCATTTTACCTGTTTCATTCTCAAAATTAAATAAGTTTCCAAAGGCAGTAGCTGCAGTTTGAAAATCTTTTTTCCCATAAAAAGCTTGGGCTTTTAAGTAATAAAATTTTCCTTTGGATTTTGAATCCATGTTTGCAATTAAGGATTCTGCCGAACTAATGGCAGCTATTGCTGATGGATAATCTGATGCTTTTATTGCTTTTTCTGCTGTTTTTAGCTCATTTTTTTGTGCAAATGTTAAAGTAGTTACTAGTCCAAATACAATTGCTAATACTTTCGTTTTCATCTTAAATTATTTATTTTTTTTAATTATTGTTCTTAGTTATCGTTTGTTGTGCTTTCTTTTTCAGAAGAATTATCAACTTCATTTGATGAATGTTCTTTGATTTCCTCATCATTATCATCTTCCTCGTGCATTACTTTTGCTACAGCGGCTATACTATCAGAATCTTTAATGTTAATTAATTTTACACCTTGTGTAGCTCTTCCCATCACACGAAGATCTTCGACTGCCATTCTTATGGTTATTCCTGATTTGTTAATAATCATTAAATCGTTAGAATCATCTACATTTTTAATAGCTACTAAATCACCTGTTTTTTCAGAAATATTTAAAGTTTTTACTCCTTTACCTCCTCTATTGGTAACTCTGTAATCCTCTAATTTGGAACGTTTACCATAACCTTTTTCAGAAACTACAAGAATATTACTTTCCATATCATTTACAGCAACCATACCGATTACTTCATCATTTTCGTGAGCAAGAGTAATACCTCTTACACCCGAAGCTGTTCTTCCCATAGGTCTAGTTTTTGCCTCTTCAAAACGAATAGACTTACCAGACTTTAAAGCCAACATTACTTGACTGTCTCCTGATGTTAATTTAGCTTCTAGTAATTCATCACCTTCACGAATAGTGATGGCGTTAATTCCATTTGTTCTTGGTCTAGAATATTGTTCTAAAGAAGTTTTCTTCACCTGACCTTTTTTGGTAGCCATAATAACATAATGGTTATTGATGTATTCCTCATCTTTCAAATCTTGTGTTACTAAAAATGCCTTAACCTTATCATCTTGTTCAATATTGATTAGGTTTTGCATTGCTCTTCCTTTAGAGTTTTTTCCTCCTTCAGGAATCTCGTATACACGCATCCAAAATACCTTACCTTTTTGGGTGAAGAATAACATATATTGGTGGTTAGTACCTACAAATAAATGTTCTAAAAAGTCTTCATTTCTTGTAGCAACTCCTTTTTGACCTCGACCTCCTCTATTTTGAACTTTATATTCATCTAAATTTGTTCTTTTTAAATATCCAGCATTTGAGATAGTAACAACAACCTTGGTATTAGGAATCATATCTTCAATACTCATATCTCCTCCAGCATACTCAATTTGTGATCTTCGCTCATCACCATATTTATCTCGAACTGCTATTAATTCATCTGTTATAATTTGATATCGTCTAGATTCATTGTCTAAAATATCTTTAAGATCAATGATAGTTTTCATAATATCATCAAACTCAGCTCTTAACTTATCTTGCTCAAGACCAGTTAACTGACGTAGTCTCATTTCAACAATTGCTTTAGCTTGAATTTCAGTTAATTCAAATCTAGCAATTAAACTTTCTCGAGCAAGATCAGCATTACTTGAGCCTCTAATAATTTTAATAACCTCGTCAATATTATCAGAAGCAATTATTAATCCTTTTAAAATATGAGCTCTTGCCTCAGCCTTTTTCAATTCAAATTTTGTTCTTCTAACAACTACTTCATGCCTATGTTCAACAAAATAATGAATTAGCTGTTTTAGGTTTAATTGTTCTGGACGACCATTAACTAGAGCAATATTATTAACACTAAAAGAAGTTTGTAAACTAGTGTACTTATATAATTTATTTAAAACAATGTTTGGAATAGCATCACGCTTTAATACATAAACAATTCGCATTCCATTTCTATCAGATTCATCTCTAATATTTGAGATGCCTTCTAATTTTTTATCATTAACTAATTCAGCAGTTTTTTTGATCATTTCTGCTTTATTAACTTGGTAAGGAATTTCAGTCACTATAATACATTCTCTGCCTTTAACTTCTTCTATTACAGCTTTTGCACGCATGACTATTCTTCCTCTCCCAGTATGGAAAGCATCTTTAACCCCTTCATATCCATAAATGATACCACCTGTTGGAAAATCAGGGGCTTTTACATGCTCCATTAATTCATCGATCTCAATATCTTTATTTTGAATGTAAGCTAATGTTCCATTCACAACTTCAGTTAGATTATGAGGAGCCATATTCGTTGCCATACCCACTGCTATTCCTGAAGCTCCATTGACTAAAAGGTTTGGAATTCTCGTAGGAAGAACCGTTGGCTCATGAAGCGTATCATCAAAATTAAGTCTGTGATCAACAGTGTCTTTTTCAATATCTGACAACATGTCTTCAGATATTTTTTGCATTCTAACCTCTGTATATCTCATGGCTGCTGGACTGTCTCCATCTACAGAACCAAAATTTCCTTGTCCATCAACCATCATATAACGAACACTCCAATTTTGTGCCATACGCACCATAGAATCATAAACTGAAGTATCTCCATGTGGGTGATACTTTCCTAAAACCTCTCCAACAATCCTAGCTGATTTTTTGTACGATCCTGTGGCTTTTATACCTAACTCATGCATTCCATACAAAACCCTCCTATGAACGGGTTTTAAACCGTCTCTTACATCGGGTAATGCTCTTGAGACTATCACGGACATTGAATAATCAATATATGCAGATTTCATCTGCTCTTCTATGTTAATAGGAATCAATTTTTCTCCCTCTGCCATACCTTGTTTTTATTGTTTAAATTTTACTTATTTATTTATAAATAGCAAGATACTATAATTCCTATTTTCAACAAAGGTTTTAGTCGCTGAAAAGCCTATAGTTATTAACATTTATTGATAAAATTTCCGCTTGATTTATACCCTTGATTTACAAGCCTTTCTGATACAAATTTCAGGGTCAAATTGTCAGTTTATAATTGATGGCATTCTTTTTGCAATTTATAAACCAAAAATGGTTAAATTTACAATAAAGAAAAAGCGATATATGGACGATAATTTTTCACCAAAGGTAAGAGATGTAATAACATTTAGTAAAGAAGAAGCTCTAAGATTAGGGCATGATTTCATTGGAACAGAACATTTATTACTAGGATTAATTCGAAAAGGAGATGGTAAAGCAATAGAAATATTGCTCACTTTTCAAATAGATCTAGAATTGGTTAGAAAAAAACTTGAATTACTTAATCCATCAGCACCCTCCATTCTTGAGGGTAATAAGAAAAAAAGCCTTCATTTGACGAGACAGGCAGAAAAAGCGCTCAAGACAACTTTTTTAGAAGCTAAATTGTATCAAAGTGAAGCTATAGATACAGCTCATCTATTATTGTGTATTTTAAGAAATGAAAATGATCCATCAACTAAATTATTAAACAAATATGATGTTGATTATGATCAGGCAAAAACTCTTTACAAGGAGCTTCATACTGATAGCACTGATAATGACCTTCCAACAAATCCAATTTCTGAGACACCATCTGATGATAGTGAATTTGCCTCTGAAAAACCAAATCCATATGATCAATCTCAAAAAAGTAAGGCTAGTAAAAAATCAAAAACACCAGTATTAGATAATTTTGGAAGAGATTTAACTTTTTTAGCTGAAACTGGAAAGTTAGATCCTGTTGTAGGGCGTATTAAAGAAATAGAACGTGTATCTCAAATTTTAAGTAGACGTAAAAAAAATAATCCTATGTTAATTGGTGAACCAGGTGTAGGTAAATCTGCTATTGCTGAAGGACTTGCACTAAGGATTATTAATAGAAAAGTGTCTAGAATTCTTTTTGACAAAAGAATTGTTTCTCTAGATTTAGCCAGTTTAGTAGCTGGCACAAAATACAGAGGTCAATTTGAAGAACGCATGAAAGCCTTAATGAATGAGCTAGAAAAAAATGATGATATTATTTTATTCATTGATGAGATTCACACTATAGTTGGTGCAGGAGGTGCTACAGGATCTCTAGATGCATCAAATATGTTAAAGCCCGCTTTAGCCAGAGGAGAAATTCAATGTATTGGTGCTACAACATTAGATGAATACAGAACAAACATAGAAAAAGACGGTGCTTTAGAAAGACGTTTTCAAAAAATTATTGTGAACCCTACTAGTGTTGAGGAAACAATTCAAATTCTAAACAACGTCAAAGAGAAATATGAGGAACACCATCATGTAAACTATACTGATGAAGCCATTAATGCTTGTGTTAAGCTAACAAATAGATATATGACAGACAGATATTTGCCTGACAAAGCAATTGATGCTTTAGATGAGGCGGGTTCTAGAATTCATATTACTAGTATTGTGGTTCCAGCCCAAGTATTGGAATTAGAAAAGCAACTAGTGGTTGTAAGAGAGCAAAAAACAAAGGCTGTTAATGGTCAAAAGTATGAAGAAGCTGCCAAATTACGAGATGATGAAAAGAATATAGAAGCTGCATTACATTCTGCTCAACAGCAATGGGAAGACGATTCTAAATTAAATAGGGAGATTGTTACTGAAGATAATGTTGCTGAAGTTATTTCAATGATGACAGGAATTCCAGTAAATAGAGTTGCAGAGGCAGAAAGCCATAGGTTAGGTGAACTACCCCAAATGATTAAAGGAAAAGTAATAGGACAAGATGAAGCTGTTTCTAAAGTTGTGAAGGCAATTCAACGAAACAGAGTTGGGTTAAAAGACCCTAACAAACCCATTGGATCTTTTATTTTCTTGGGACAGACAGGAGTGGGAAAAACGCAATTAGCAAAAGTATTAGCACGAGAATTATTTGATTCTGAAGATTCTTTAGTTAGGATAGACATGAGTGAATACATGGAAAAGTTTGCAATTTCTAGATTAATTGGAGCGCCTCCAGGGTATGTAGGTTATGAAGAAGGTGGTCAATTAACTGAAAAAATTCGTAGAAAACCATATGCCGTAGTTTTATTAGACGAAATTGAAAAAGCACATCCAGATGTGTTTAACATGCTATTACAAATTTTAGATGATGGGCATATAACTGATAGTTTGGGAAGAAAAATTGATTTTAGAAACACCATTATTATCATGACTTCTAACATTGGAGCTCGTCAATTAAAAGATTTTGGTGCCGGTGTTGGTTTTGGTACTTCCGCTAGAAAAGAACAATCAGACAAACATGCTAAAGGAATTATTGAAGGGGCGTTAAAAAAATCTTTTGCTCCTGAGTTTCTAAACAGGATTGATGACGTAATAGTTTTTAATGCTCTAGAAAGAGATGATATTCATTCTATTATAGATATTGAACTTGATAAATTACTTCATAGAGTTTTAGATTTGGGCTATACATTAAAGCTAAGCGATAAAGCAAAGGATTATATAGCTGACAAAGGTTTTGATAAAAAATATGGAGCACGACCCCTTAAAAGAGCTATTCAAAAATATATTGAAGATGCTCTAGCTGAAGAAATTGTGAATTCTAAATTAACAGAGGGTGATACAATTACTATGGACTTAGATGAGCAAAAAAATGATCTTACGATAAAAATAAAAAAGGGCAAGAAAGTTAAAGAGAAAAAAACAGAAGCCAAAGACTAAATAAAAAACCCAAGCATTTGCTTGGGTTTTTTAGTATTATAATAATTTTAAAAATACTTAAAACAACTCATCAGCATCAATTTCTAGAGTGTTTATAAAATGAGAAGCATTTTTAATAGCATCAAACATAACTCTATCCTCTGTAACGATAGCGACCTCTTTTCTAAATGAATTTATAAATGATTCTATAAATGCCGAGCTCTTTAATTTTCCGAAAGACAATCCCTGCGACGCTGTGAATAATTCTATAGCTAAGACTGTTTGAATATTATCAATTACTTTTTTACATTTAGTTGCTCCATTAGCACCCATACTAACATGATCTTCCTGTCCATTACTAGATTCTATAGAATCTACACTAGCTGGAGTTGCATATTGTTTGTTCTGACTTACAATACTAGCAGCAGTATATTGCGGAATCATAAAGCCGCTATTTAAACCAGGATTAGAGACTAAAAATGGAGGCAAATGTCTATGACCAGAAACTAATTGATAGATTCTACGTTCTGAAATGTTTCCTAATTCTGACATGGCTATAGCTAAAAAATCTAATGCTAGCGCAAGAGGCTGACCATGGAAATTTCCACCAGAAATAATTTGATCTTCTTCTACAAAAATATTTGGATTATCAGTTACTGAATTTATTTCTGTTAAAAAGGTTTTTGTTACAAATTTAATTGTGTCTTTGGAAGCACCATGAACTTGGGGTATGCAGCGAAATGAATAAGGGTCTTGGACATGTATTTTTTCTTGTTGAATGCGTTGGCTTCCCTCCAGGAATTCTCTTACCCTTTTTGCTGTCTTTATTTGACCATCATGAGGACGAACTAAATGAACTAACTCGTTAAAAGGTTCTATTCTCCCGTCAAAAGCTTCTAAAGAAATTGTTCCAATTAGATCCGATAAGTAAGAAAATTTATGTGCTTTCAATAAATTATAAATCCCAAAGGCTGTCATAAACTGAGTACCATTTAATAAAGCTAAACCTTCTTTAGATTGGAGATTGATTTTTTTCCAATTAAAACGATCTAGTATATCTTGTCCAGAAATCCGTTGATCATTGTATTTTACCTCTCCTAATCCAATTAATGGCAGGGCTAAATGAGCTAAAGGTGATAAATCTCCAGAAGCACCTAAAGAACCTTGTTCATAAACTACCGGAAAAATATTATTATTATAAAAATCAATTAAACGATTTACGGTTGCGAGCTGAACTCCAGAATGACCATAACTTAATGATTGTATTTTTAACAATAACATCAATTTAATAATTTCATCTGAAACCTCTTCCCCTGCCCCACAAGCATGACTCATCACTAAATTTTCTTGTAGTTTCTGTAAATTTCCTCCCTTTATTTCTACGTTATATAAAGCACCAAAACCAGTATTAATTCCATAAATTGGTTTTACTACTGATGACATTTTATCATCTAAATAGCTCCTACATTTATTTATGCGTTTTGTGGCACTTTCAGAAAGTGAAAGCTTTTTATTCTGAACCAATATATCTTGTATAATACTAAGATCTAATGGGTTAGAGTCTATTATGTGTGTTTCAGTCATAAAGATTACTTATAGTTGTAAAAGTCAGCAAACGATGTTGATTATGCAACAAATTTTAACAATTTTTCTATTCAAATAGTATTTATCTTTGAAAAGTTTTAAAATTCTAGTATTAATGAAAAGACTGAGTTTATTAATTATAATCTTAACCATTTTAAGTTCTTGTAATTCAGATCATGAAAAAGGATATTTAACATTTAGTGGAACCATCGAAAACTCTAAAGATTCTACCCTGACAATCATAGGTAATGGCTTAACTAAAATTATCAAGATATCTGAAGATGGATCCTTTAAAGATACCTTAAAAGTTTCAGAAGCAAGTTTATTTAACTTATATAGCTCTAGTAATGCAAGAGGAATAGTATTTTTAAAAAATGGATATCACGTAAAATTAACTAGTAATTCAAATAATTTTTTTAAAAGTTTTAAATACGAAGGAAATGATGAGGCTGCAGACAGTAATAATTTTTTTGTAAGTCGATATATTTTTGGTCAAAGCTCAGGAAATGTTAGAGGGTTTATGATTTTAGAAAAAGAAGCTTTTTTTAAAAAAATAAATCATTTTAGAAAAGGAATGGATAGTATTTCTAAAATTTACCCCAATGCTAATAAATCAATGGTGAAAGAATCTAATGAACAGAATGAAAACTTTTTTAAAAAATTAGAGGATAATTATGATGTACTTCATGCTCAAATTTTAGAACAAGCAATTAGTGAAGAAAAATTAAAAAAAGGAAATAAAGCCCCTGATTTTTCAAATTACGAGAATTATAGTGGTGGAACATCTTCACTCTCAGACTTTTTAGGAAGTTATGTATACATTGATATTTGGGCTACTTGGTGCAGACCCTGCATTGCTCAATTTCCTTACTTAAAAATGCTTGAAAAGGAATATAAAAATAAAAATATTTCATTCATAAGTATCTCTACTGATGATGACCGGAGATCAAATGGAAGCTGGGAAAAAGCTCGTAATAAATGGACATCAATGGTAAAAAATAGAGAATTAACTGGAATTCAATTATGGGCTGGTAAAGATGATGCACGTTTTTCTAAAGAATATATGATAAGGAGTATACCTCGTTTTATCTTAATAGATCCTAAAGGTAATATTATTGATAGCAATACCCTGAGTCCTGCAAATCCATCATTAAGAAAAATGCTAGACGAATTACCCGAAATTTAAATCTATTCTTTATAGACTCCCATTTCAGCGTACTTTTGCATCCTGGAACTTACTATTTCCTCGTCTGATAAATCTTTTAATTCCTCAAAAGCGCTTAGGATTGTATTTTTTACAGATTCAAAAGCTCCATCTCTATTTGAATGAGCTCCACCTACAGGTTCTTTTATGATTCCGTCTATTAACTTAAGACGTTTCATGTCTTCACCAGTTAACTTTAAAGCTGCTGCAGCTTGTTCTTTATATTCCCAACTTCTCCAAAGAATAGATGAACACGATTCTGGAGAAATAACTGTATACCAAGTATTCTCCATCATATATACCTTATTACCAACACCAATACCTACAGCTCCTCCAGAAGCACCTTCACCAATAACTATGGTAATGATAGGGGTTTTTAAACGAGTCATTTCTAAAATATTCCTGGCAATAGCTTCTCCTTGTCCTCTTTCTTCTGCTTCCAATCCAGGATAAGCCCCTGGAGTATCTAATAACGTAACCACAGGTATACCAAACTTTTCAGCCATTTTCATTAAACGTAATGCTTTTCTGTATCCTTCGGGGTTTGCCATCCCAAAGTTTCTGTACTGACGTGTTTTTGTATTATAGCCTTTTTGCTGACCTATAAACATAAATGATTGATCTCCAATTTTACCTAGACCACCAATCATAGCTTTATCATCTTTCACATTTCTGTCTCCATGTAATTCCATAAAGGTTTCACCACATATCGCTTTAATATAATCTAAAGTATAAGGTCTATTAGGATGTCTAGATAACTGAACTCTTTGCCAGGGAGTTAAATTTTTATAAATTTCTTTTTTTGTTTTTTCTAACTTCTTCTCAATTTTCTTACATGTTGCGATCACATCAACATCACTATCTATTCCTATCGCATAGCATTTCTCTAATTGTTCTTTCAATTCTTTAATAGGTAATTCGAAGTCTAAATATTCCATAGTTTGGTAATTTATTTGCTATAAAATTGATTCATAAAAATCTATTGTTAAACATTACAAACTTAACACAAAAAATGTGTCAATTTACAATGTATTCTATTTTTTTGATGGTTTATACTTACCAACTTTTTTTACAATACTTTTCATATTTTTAAGGACCCCATTTAACACTACAACAAATAAAACAATAAAGGCCCCTATATAGAATTCAGAATTCATTTCTTCTGTTTCACCAAACACAATCAGTGCTAAAATAATTGCATAGACAGGTTCTAAATTTATAGTAAGCATAACCGTATATGGTGTCAAATGTTTCATTACATCAACTGAGACTATAAATGCATATGCTGTACACACACTACTTAAGAGTAATAAATAAATCCAATCTGTGCTTGGTAACATGAAAAAATCTGGTGTAAAAGCACCTTGAAAAAGTAAAAATATAGTAATAAAAAAAGCACCAAAAAAAAGTTGATAAAAAGATATTACTGAGGCTTTGTGTGTTTTTACAAACAACCCGTTTAGTACAGAAAACAAAGCAGCTAAAAAAGAAGAAATTAATGCGTAAATAATCCCTAAAGTATATTGAGATTCAAAACTAAAAATAATATACAAGCCTGCTACGACCATGAGTCCTAAAAAAATTTCAATCCCTTTTACTTTTCTTTTAAAAAAAAATGGCTCAATAAATGATGTAAAAAAAGCACCTGTACTCATCGTAACCAATGCTACCGAAACATTAGAAACTTTGATCGCTTTAAAGAATGTAATCCAATGTAATGCAATTAAAGTACCAGATATAAAAAACTTAACTAATGACTTTTTATCTAATTTGAGTGACTTTTTTTTGAATAAGAAATAAAAAGCAATAAACAAAGAAGCTAATAGCATCCTAAACCAGACTAATGGAATTGCATCAATGGATATTAATTTACCTAAAATTGCAGTAAACCCCCAAATGAATACAATTAGGTGAAGATGAAAGTAATATTTTAAATTATTTTCTTGCATTTAAATAAAGGTAAAATGCTAAAAACCCAAAAATAATATTAGGAATCCAAACGTAAATTAACGGATTTACACCGGCAACAGCTCCTAGAACTTCAGCTACTTTAAGAAAGAAAACATAAATAAACATAATACTCACACCTATACCTAAATTTACACCTATACCCCCTCTTTTTTTCTTGAAAGCTAGAGCTACAGCTATTAAGGTTAAAATATAGCAAGCTATTGGTAAGCTCGTTCTTTTATGAAATTCTACCAAATAGGCATTTAAATTTTTAACACCTCTTTTTTTAGAAATCTTAATGAAATCGGATAATTCATGAGATGGCAATTCTTGAGCAAGTGCTGATTTATACAAAAAATCTTTTGGTGTAAATGTAAATGTGGTATCAATACTCGTTCCAGAAAAAATACTATCTCTATCGTTAAAAACTTTTCTTAATCTATAACGTGTTAACTTAAAGGAACTGTCTTTTTTTACCCAACGAATATTATCTGCAGTAAGTTTTTGAACTAACTCAATACCATCATAATTTTCAATTGAAAAAAAACTTCCCTGAGATGATTTAAAACTATAACTTTTGATATACATGTATGTACTATCATTAAGTTGTAAACTAAAATTTTCAACAATATTATCTTTAAACCTTTTTTTATTAAAAAATTCTTTTTCAAATTTTTTACGTTCTTTACTACTGTTTGGAACCACAAAATGATTCATAACCAAAGCCATCAAAGTAATAAGTGAAGCACCAATCATATAGGGATACAAAAATCTTGTAAAAGAAATTTTAGCATTAGTCATCGCTACAATTTCTGTATTATTTGAGAGTTTTGAAGTAAATAATATTACAGCAATAAATAAAGCCAGAGGCATGAATGTATTAGCATAATAAATAATAAAATTCTTATAATATTCATCAATAATTTGAGCAACCCCTAAATCACTGTGAGCTAAAAACTTATCGACCCGTTGAGAAATATCAATAGCAACTGCAATTGGAATGAGTATTAGTAGGGTAAACAAAAATGTTACCAAATATCTTTTTAATATGTACCAATCTAATTTTTTCACTACAGTCTTTTATTCATCTGTTTGACCATCTTATCTTTCCAGACAGCAAAATCACCTAATAGGATGTGTTTTCTCGCCTCTCTAGTTAACCAAAGATAAAATCCTAAATTGTGTATTGATGCTATCTGTTTTCCTAATAATTCTTTTGAAGCAAATAAATGTCTCAAGTAAGCTTTACTGTAAAGAGTATCTACATAAGTAATACCCATATCATCAATAGCTGAAAAATCATTTTCCCATTTTTTGTTTTTAATATTAATACTACCGTGAGCAGTAAAAAGCATCCCATTTCTGGCATTTCTAGTAGGCATAACACAATCAAACATATCAACTCCTAAAGCTATATTTTCAAGAATATTAATCGGAGTTCCTACCCCCATTAAATATCTAGGCTTATCTTCTGGTAAAATATCACAGACAATATCTGTCATTGCATACAATTCTTCTGCTGGTTCACCAACAGAAAGACCTCCTATAGCATTGGCTTCTGCTCCTACTGAGGCAATAAATTCTGCAGATTGTTTTCTTAAATCTTTGTATGTACTTCCTTGAACAATTGGAAAAAAAGTTTGATTATAATCATACTTAAGTGGTGTTTTCTCTAAGTGTTTTATACATCTTTTTAACCAACGATGCGTCATATGCATTGATCTTTTCGCATAATTATAGTCGCACGGATAAGGAGTACATTCATCAAAAGCCATGATAATATCTGCTCCGATACTTCGTTGAATTTCCATAACATTTTCAGGTGTAAAAAATGCATAGAACCATCTATATGACTCTTAAATTTTACCCCCTCTTCATTAATTTTTCTTCTTCCAGATAATGAATATACCTGATAACCACCACTATCTGTTAAAATATTTCTATCCCAATTCATAAATTTATGCAAGCCACCTGCCTGCTCTAAAATTTTTGTAGTGGGTCTCAAATACAAATGATAGGTATTCCCTAAAATAATATCAGGATTAATCTCTGTCTTTAATTCTGTCTGGTGAACACCTTTTACAGTACCAACAGTACCAACAGGCATAAAAATAGGAGTTTCTATCACTCCATGGTCTGTTGTGATTTTTCCTGCTCTGGCTTTACTCTTAGGGTCTTGGCTCTTTAGTTCAAATTTCATCGGTTGCAAAGATACATAAAACGAGATATGAGGTCTTGTAAAAGAAACTTAAGATTTTCTTTTATTTCTCTTATAATTATTTCGTTCTCTTCCAAATTTTCTATTTTTATTTTTATCCTCAGAAACTTCTGCAGTTTTAGAAGAGGAAGCTATTAATTGATTCAAATCATTAACTTCACTAATTGACAATTCTCGCCATTCTCCATAAGCCAAACCTTTTAAATTTACGTTCATAATTCTGGTACGCTCTAGCTTTTTAACCGAATAATTTAAATACTCACACATTCGTCTAATTTGTCTATTTAAACCTTGAGTGAGTACAATTTTAAATTCGTAATTACTTATTTTATCAACTTTACATTTTTGGGTAATAGTACCTAACATAGGAATTCCATTACTCATTCTTTTTATAAAATTAGCTGTAATTAGTCGATCTACAGTAACATGATATTCCTTTTGATGATTATTCCCAGCTCTTAAAATCTTATTGACAATATCTCCATCATTAGTTAAAAATATTAACCCTTGCGAGGGCTTATCTAACCTTCCAACTGGAAAAAGTCTCTCAGGATAGTTAATATATTTTATAATATTTTTACGTTCTTTAGTATCTGTAGTACAAACAATACCAACTGGCTTATTTAGCGCAATATAACGAGTTTTAGGTTTTGGTCTTAGTGGTTTTCCATCTATTCTAACTTCATCACCCTCCTTGACTCTATTGCCTAACTTAGTTGGAGTTCCATTGATTGTAACTCGCCCTTCAATAATTAGTTTCTCCGCCTCTCTCCTAGAGCAAATTCCTGTTGCACTAATAAATTTATTGAGGTTCGTTGAATCTTGATTATTATCCAAATTTTTATAAAATTATAGTTCTAAATGTAAGATTTATTCTAGGAGAAAAAACTTTTTTTGTTGGTGGTAGTCTGTGAAGCCATTTTTTTTGGGTTATTCCTTTCATTAGTAATAAACTTCCATTTTCTAATAAAACATCTACGCGTTGTTTTGTTTCTTTATGTTTGAAAGAAAATTTACGTTCAGCTCCAAAAGTTATTGAGGCAATAGTCCCATTATCTAATAGCGTTTTTTCAGCATCAGAATGCCAACCCATCCCCTCATCTCCACTATGATATAAATTTAATAAACAAGAATTATATGTTGTTTCCGATAACTCCTCCACCTTATGTTTAAGTTGGAGTAATTTTGGGGTCCAAAGATGTGCCTGTTTACTTATACCAGAGTATTTATAACGATAAGCTTGATCACCAAACCAAGCAACTTTTCTTTTTGTAATATGATGTTTTCCAAAAATAATAGCCTCATCATTTTTCCATGGGATTTCCTCTAATAAATTCTTAAAATATTGTTCAGCTTCTTCTTTAGAAAAAATTAATCCATGATAATCAACTTCACCATCAAAAGGAATAATATTTTTAACTCTATGTTGATTAAATAAATTCACACAATAAAGATAAATTAACCAGTACTAAATTTAAATTTTTAAATAATTACTTAAAAAAAGAATCTACGAATTCATTTTTATTAAATACCTGAAGATCATCAATTCCTTCACCCACACCAATATATTTAACTGGTATTTGGAATTGATCTGATATTCCAATTACAACACCACCCTTAGCTGTTCCATCTAATTTTGTAACCGCTAATGAACTTACCTCAGTAGCAAGCGTAAACTGTTTTGCTTGCTGAAATGCATTTTGACCAGTTGACCCATCTAACACTAATAAAACATCATGTGGGGCATCATCAACTACCTTTTGCATAACCCGTTTTATCTTAGTAAGCTCATTCATTAAGTTTACCTTGTTATGTAATCTTCCCGCAGTATCTATAATAACTACATCGGCATTTTGAGATACGGCTGAAGTAAGAGTATCGAAAGCAACAGATGCAGGATCAGAACCCATTTCTTGTCTAATTAATGGTACTTCAACTCTATCTGCCCAAACTTGTAGTTGATCTATTGCAGCAGCTCTAAATGTATCCGAGGCTCCTAAAACAACCTTTAAACCTTTCTTTTTATACTGCGAAGCTAATTTCCCTATGGTAGTAGTTTTACCAACACCATTAACACCAACAACCATTATAACATAGGGCTTTTTATTTTGTGGAATATTAAAATCTGTATCGTTTCCTAAATTAGTTTCAGATAGAAGACCTGCAATCTCATCTCTTAAAATTACATTTAACTCATCAGTTCCAAGATATTTATCTTTAGATACTCGAGCTTCAATTCTATCAATAATCTTGAGTGTAGTCTCAACACCAACATCAGAAGAAACTAGAACCTCTTCTAAATTGTCAAGAACATCTTCATCTACTTTAGATTTTCCAGCTACAACTTTAGATAATTTATTAAAAAAACTAGATTTAGATTTTTCTAAGCCTTTATCTAAGGATTCTTTTTTCTCTTTTGAAAATATCTTTTTAAAAAAACTCATGAATTTTATTCAATATTTTAGTCATTCAAATTTAACCAAATAAACGGCATAAAAAAAACTACTTTCTTAATAGAAAGTAGTTTGTATATATTATATAAAGAGAATTTATTTCTTTGCTAAAAATTCATTTACTTTTTTAGGATCCATAATAGATTCAACAAAGGTATAAGCCCCAGTCTTTGGAGATTTTACCATCTTAATTGCTTTACTAAGTCTTTTTGAACCTGTCTGTAACGATGCTACTGATTTCTTTGCCATGTTCTTATATTTTTTTACTTAACGTTATCATTTTCATGAAAACGAATAATTATTTAATTTCTTTATGAACAGTCATTTTTTTCAAGATAGGGTTGAATTTTTTAATTTCAATTCTATCTGGAGTATTTTTTTTGTTCTTAGTCGTTATATATCTTGAAGTTCCTGGTTTCCCAGTTGCTTTGTGTTCTGTACATTCTAAGATTACCTGAACTCTGTTTCCTTTTTTTGCCATCTTTCTATAATTTTCAAGAAATTTACTTAGTTAAGAAACCTTTTTCTCTAGCTTCTTTAATGACTGCTGAGATTCCTTTCTTATTAATATTTTTTAACGCAGAAGCAGAAACTTTTAATGTAACCCACTTGTCTTCTTCTGGAATGTAAAAACGCTTAGTCATTAGATTAGCGTTAAACTTTCTTTTCGTTCTATTCAAAGCATGAGAAACATTATTTCCTACCATGGCTTTTTTTCCTGTTAATTCACAAACTCTAGACATCTTCTTACAGTTTTAATTTCTTTTCTTTAAACGAGGTGCAAATCTACAATTTTTTTAAAATCCTACAAAAACAATTTTGGTTATTTTTTTAGAATTTGTTGTTGTAACATTTGTAGTGATTTATTTACACTTCTATTAATAACTTTTTCTCTTGGATGACCAAAATTAAACTCTTCGACAACAACACCTTTATCAGAAGCAATAGCAATAAATACTACTCCAACTGCAGTAGAAGTGTTATCTGAGGTAGGCCCGGCATTACCACTAACAGCAATAGCATAATCAGATTTCATCTTTTCTCTTGCTGAAATCGCCATTTCTCGAACAACATTAGGACTAACTACAGAATATTTATCAATAGTTTCTGAGGAAACATCTAGCAGTTCTTGTTTCATTTTAGAGCTGTAAGCTACAATACTACCCTTAAAATAAGCTGAAGATCCAGGAACGGAAACTAGTGTTGATGCAATCTTACCTCCTGTTACACTCTCTGCTGTACAGAGGGTTTTCTCTGAATTTTTTAAAAGATTACCAATGTGCTCTTCTATGGTAACACCACTTTCATGTCCGGTAATTATATCTGATAGTAACAAATATAATTCCTGTAATACTTTATCTAAACTATCTTCGAGAACTTGTTTTTCAGGACCTTTTGCCGATAACCTCAAACGAACTCTTCCAAAAGAGGGTAAATAAGCTAGTTTGATAAAATTTGGAAGTTTATTGGCCCAATTTTCAATCCTTTCAGCAATGATACTTTCACCTTGACCATAAGTCATTACTGTTTTATGAATGATAAAAGGAAGTTTAAATTGTTCTTGAATTCTTGGAATTACCTCATGTTTCATCAAACCCTTCATTTCGTATGGAACCCCAGGCATAGAAACAAATACTGTATCATTTTCATAAAACCACATTCCTGGGGCAGTTCCCATTCTATTCATTAATAAAGTAGCTTTTGAAGGTAATTGGGCTTGATATTGCTGAACTTTATTATAAGGAATATTATATTTCTTAAACATCGCTTTTATGTGATCTATCACCTCAGAATATTCAACTATTTCTTGATTATTAAAATACTTTGCTATTGTTTTTTTAGTAATATCATCTTTTGTTGGGCCCAGACCCCCTGTAATAATTACAATATCAGCTCTACCTTGAGCTTCTTTAAATGCATTTAGAATGTGCTGTTCTTCATCTTGAATTGATGATATTTGATATACAGAAACACCAATTTTATTCAATTCCTTACCAATCCATTGGGAGTTTGTATCTACTATTTGACCGATAAGAATTTCATCTCCTATGGTTATAATTTCTGCGTTCATAAAATTACACGTTATTTTTCTTAAGAATACAATCTATAAAACCTTATTTCACTCTAATTTCAAAAGCTTTCAAATTCTCTATCTTTCCAAGTAATATGTCATTTTCTGAAACTTTCCCGACTCCTGCTGGAGTACCTGTAAAAATAATATCACCTTTTTTTAGGGTAAAGTATTGAGAAACATAACTAATTAATTCATCAATTTTCCAAAGCATTGACTGCGTATTCCCATCCTGAACAATTTCATTATTTTTAAATAATTGAAAAGAAAGATTTTCTAAATTGAAATCATTTTTATTGTAAAAATTTCCAATAACTGCACTTCCATCAAAGGCTTTGGCTTTTTCCCATGGCAACCCTTTTTCTTTACATTGTTGTTGAATATCTCTGGCTGTAAAATCAATTCCTAAACCAATTTCATCATAATATTTATGGGCAAACCTTGAAGCAATATGTTTTCCTACCTTATTAATTTTAATAAGTATCTCAACTTCATAGTGAACATCATTTGAGAATGGTGGGATAAAAAAGGGATTTTTATTAGGTAAAATAGCCGAATCAGGCTTCAAGAAAACAACAGGGTTATTTGGACGTTCGTTTTCAAGTTCTTCTATGTGTTTGGCGTAGTTTCGCCCGATACAAATAATTTTCATTGAGTAGTAAGAGATTAATAATTAGAAATAAATTAAGGAATCCATTGTTTTGGAAAGTTGGGTTTTCTTTTTTCTAAAAACGCATCTCTTCCTTCTTTTGCTTCATCTGTCATATAAGCTAATCGTGTGGCCTCACCTGCAAAAACTTGTTGGCCAACCATACCATCATCTGTTAAATTCATTGCAAATTTCAACATTTTGATTGAAGTTGGTGATTTTTCCAATATTTCTTGTGCCCATTGATATGCTGTGCTTTCTAAATCATTATGTGGAATTACCGCATTGACCATACCCATCTCAAAAGCCTCTTGTGCAGAATAGTTTCTTCCTAGAAAGAAAATTTCTCTAGCTTTTTTCTGTCCTACCATTTTTGCTAAGTAAGCAGACCCGTAACCACCATCAAAAGAGGTAACGTCTGCATCTGTTTGTTTAAAAATAGCATGTTCTTTAGAAGCTAAAGTTAAATCACATACAACATGAAGACTATGACCTCCACCAACAGCCCAACCTGGAACAACTGCAATAACGGCTTTTGGCATAAACCTTATTAAACGCTGTACCTCTAAAATATTTAATCTATGATACCCATCATCTCCAACATAGCCTTGGTGTCCTCTGGCTTTTTGATCTCCACCTGAACAAAATGAATAAACACCATCTTTGGAGGAAGGTCCCTCAGCTGACAATAAGACTACTCCAATTGAAGTATCTTCACCCGCATCATAAAATGCATCATATAATTCACTGGTAGTTTTGGGGCGAAAAGCATTTCTAACATCAGGTCTATTAAAAGCTATCCTAGCTACACCATTTGATTTTTGATACGTAATATCTTCGTATTTTTTTGCAGTAATCCATGAAGGCTTTATCATAATTATAGATTTTTATCGTTCTAAAAGTAAAAGCGTCTTTATTATGTAAAAATAAAACATTCCTAATTGACAAAAGCAATATTGTATCAATTAATATCCTCTTATTTTTTTAAAACTTTTATCTTTAACAAAAAAAATTCTTTTTTATGAGAACATTCACCTGTCTATTAATATTCTTTTCTATTTCATTGACTTTTGGTCAAAAAACAATTTATAAAAATTATAATTCTGAGGTGTTAAATGATACAAGAGAGCTTTCCATTTATCTTCCAAAAGGTTACACTAAAGATTCCATTTCAAATTTCCCTTTAGCAATAGTATTAGATGGACAAAAGTTATTTGATATATACGTTGGGGCCTCAAATTATTATGCTCAATTAGACAATGCTCCTGAACAAATTGTTGTGGGGATAGACATGAAAACATCAAGAAATAAAGATGCTGGTTATGATATTATTAGTGGTAATCTAGATAATAACTCTGAAAATTTTTATCGCTTCATTAGAGATGAAATGATTCCCTATATAGAAGCATCCTATAAAACTTCACCTTTTATAACCATAGTGGGAGAAAGCTTGACGGCTAACTATATAACTCACTTCTTAAAAGAAGAATATTCTATATTTAATGCCTATATCTGCTTAAATCCCACCTTATCCAATACAATTGTTAACCAAGTAGAATCTTATAATTTGGAGGAGCTTAGCTCTGAAGATAACACCTTTTACTTTTACCTCTCTAGTAATCCGTTTAGCAACATAAAGAAGAAAGATAAAATTAAAAACTTTGGAAAATTTATAGAATCACTTGAAATAGACAATTTTAATGTAGTTTTTGATGAATTAGCCAATTCTCCAAGCTCCTCATCTTCAATTGGTGAAGGAATATTTAGAGCATTTGCTAAAGTTTTTGAAATATATTCTGGAATAACCAAAACAGAGTTCAATGAAAAAGTTAAAGATTTAAGCCCTCCAGAGGCCATTTCATACCTAGAAATTAAATATTTAGATATTGAATTTTTATTTGGTGCAAACATAGGAATTAGAAAAGCTGATGTCTTTGCTATAGAGGATATTATTATGGATAAAGAAGGTGGAGATTATTTGGATGATTTTGGGAAAATGATTTTAAAGCTTTTCCCAACCTCTGAAATGGGTCATTATTACTTAGGTAAATATTATGAGACTGGTAATGACTTTAAGCGAGCTTTACAACAATATCGATTAGGGTATGGAAAAATGAATCCAAGAGATCCTAATGCCGATTTATTCTATCAAAATGTAGAGCGTTTAATGAATAGGACTGATTAAACTTTTTCTATTTTATCGTGATGAAGAATTACTTTCTTTTCTTTATACAATGCCCCTAAAGCTCTCTTAAAAGCTTTTTTACTCATTTGAAGATGAAATTTTATGGATTCAGGAGAGCTTTTATCTGTAAGCTGTAATTCATCATTTTTTTGAGTTAATTGATGTAAAATTTTAGCCTTGTCATCTTCAATTGTATTTCTGTACCCTAAAGGTCTCAAGGAAACATCAATTTTTTGATCTTCTCTAATATTTTTAATATAGCCTGTTGTTGTAATTCCTACCTCTAAATCTGAAAAAACCTCATTCTTGTATACCAAACCTTCAAAAGACTCATCGATTAAAACAATAAAACCTAGTGATGTTTCCTTACCTATAGTTATGGTAACTTTTTGTCCTATTTCTAACTCCATCCTTTTTATTTTAAATTGTTAATGTATGCTTTTAACACCAAATCATTTTGATCACTAGGCGTAAAAATTTCAAGGATTTTAGGCTTATCAGATGTGTCATAAAAATTAACCATCTTTTGTTGTAATGTTTTTAAATTATGTGCAGTACTGTATTCGAAACCAAACATAAGACTCAAATGTTCTGCTGTTAAACAATGTGGTGTCTCAAAGTACTCTAGAGCAGAGGATTTTTTAGGTCCTGGAATAATTTTAAAAATTCCACCACCTGAATTATTTATAATTATTATTCTTACATCTTTTGGTATATAATTATTCCACAGTGCATTACTGTCATAAAAAAAACTTAAATCACCGGTAACTAAAGTAGTTGATTTCTGAGTAGCATAAGCAGCGCCTAGAGCAGTACTAGTACTCCCATCAATTCCACTGGTTCCTCTATTACAAAAAACAGTGATCGTTGAATTCATTTCAAATAATTGAGAATAACGAATAATAGCACTATTACTAAATTGTACTTCAGAAAAATCTGGAATAACTTTTAAAATCAGATCAAAAACTTTTAAATCTGAATAGGGCGCTTTTTTAATATAATTATTGTGTTTTTCTCTAATTAGTTTCTTATGGTGAGTCCAATCAGATTCATAATTACTCTTTGTATTATGAATTACAAGTTTGTGGAAATTTTCAAAAAAAGAATAACTATCGATTTTAATATGCTTACTCAAAACATGATACGTATCAAAAGCTCTTAATTCATTAACATGCCAATGTTCTGAGGGTGAATACTCTCGTAAAAATTTTTTTATTTTCTTTGAAACTATCAATCCGCCAAATGTTAACAGAATATCTGGTTGAAGTGATGCAAATTCTTCCTGCGTTAGATTAAAAATAAGATTGTCTATGGAGTTTATAAATCTTTTATTATTTAGATTTGAAGTAGTTTCTGTTAACACCAATACAGATGGATCATCAGCTACTTTGTCTAATAATAGTTCTAATTTTTTATTTGGATAATGAACTCCTACTAAAATCATTTTCTTGCTTGCACTATTCCAAAGTTGAGCTAAATTATTATAATCGATATTACTTTCAGTAACAGATTTTTCTATTTTAAATGAAAAATCTCTCATTTTACTTACCGTTTCATAAAGTGGCTCATCAAAAGGGGCATTAATATGAATAGGACCTTTTACTTTATGTAGTAATGAAAAAGCTTTCGATAGCTTTTCACTATTCTTATCAAAATCATTTTCTTTCAAATTTGCACTAAATAAGATATGATTGTGAAATACATTTTCTTGACGGATGGTTTGTCCATCTCCAATATCAATAAAGTGAGAAGGTCTATCTGCAGAAATAACAACTATAGGAATCTGACTATAATATGCTTCTGCAATTGCTGGATAATAATTTAACAAGGCAGAGCCTGATGTACAAACTAATGCTACAGGTTTTTGTTTTTGTTGAGCAATACCCAAGGCAAAAAAAGCAGCACAACGCTCATCAACAATACTTAGCGTTTCAAAGTCTTCATGATTAGAAAAACCAATAGTTAAAGGCGCATTTCTAGATCCAGGAGAAATAACAACAGTTTGTATTTCAAATTGGCGACATGCAGCGATAATAGTTTGGGCTAATTCTTTCTTAGGATACATTTTTGGATACAAAAATTGTTCGATTTCTTATTTACAAAGTTACTGCCTTTATCTATGATTTAATTGTTAAAATAAAAAAATCAGGAAATAAAAAAGCTAATCACTTTTTATTTCCTGATTTTAACAGGTAAACTAAATTGAAGTTTTAATTTCCTTTTTGATAATCAGCTAAGAATTTAGCTAAACCACTATCCGTTAAAGGGTGTTTTAATAAACCTTTTATAGCACTTAAAGGCCCCGTCATCACATCTGCCCCTATTTTAGCACAATCAATGATATGCATTGTATGTCTAACCGAAGCTGCTAATATTTGAGTTTCATACATATAATTGTCATAAATTAATCGAATCTCAGAAATTAGATTTAATCCATCAGTAGAAATATCATCTAAACGTCCAATAAACGGAGATACATAAGTGGCTCCAGCTTTTGCTGCTAATAAGGCTTGACCAGCAGAAAAAACTAAAGTAACATTTGTTTTAATTCCTTTATCTGAAAAATATTTACAAGCTTTAACACCGTCTGCTATCATTGGGAGCTTCACAACAATTTGTGGGTTTAATTCAGCTAAAGCCTCTCCTTCCCTAACCATACCTTCAAAATCAGTAGAAATTACCTCTGCTGAAACATGTCCATCAACTTCTTCGCAAATTGCTTTATAATGATTAATGATATTAGCTTCCCCCGTTATACCTTCTTTAGCCATTAAAGACGGATTGGTGGTTACTCCGTCCAAAATACCCATTGCTTGAGCTTCTTTAATTTGTTCTAAATTGGCTGTGTCTATAAAAAATTTCATATGATTTGTTTGGTTGTAAGTTATAATTTATAATGGTTCATTAACAGTTTTTCATATTGTTTACTTGGTAAAATTTTCTTTAATAACGTTGAAAACTTTTCCATAAATGCACCAACTCTATAGTGTACATTTGGATGTTTTAGATTTATAATCTGATGTATTTTTTCAGCCATTTTTATTGGGTTCATTCCGCCATTTACGTGAGAATCCATTAAATCTAAATTCATTTGATAGTTTTCTCTATAAGCAGAGTTCTCAAAAACAGGCGTATGATATCTACCAGCTGCAATATTAGTAGCCACATCACCTGGAGCTATCGTTGCTATTTGAATACCAAATTCTTTTACCTCCATTCTAGCCGCTTCTGACACTAAATCTAAAGCACCTTTTGTTGCTGAATACACGCCTCTGTATGGTAACCCCATATAACCAGCAATAGAAGTTACATTAATAATAGTTCCAGACTGCTGTTTGCGCATCTGAGGAAGTACTGCCTTCATCATGTCTATGGCTCCAAAAAAATTAGTTTCAAAAACTTTTTTCATCTCATTAGTGGGTGTGTCTTCTACAGGACCAGTTATTCCCATTCCAGCATTATTTACAAGTACATCTATTCGACCTTCTTTTTCTAAAATTAAATTTACAGCTAAAGATATTGTATCTGGCTTTGTAACATCCAAAGCAATTAAAGAGTACCCGTTATTTTCATTTTTCTTAGGATTTCTTCCAGTACCGTAAACCTTGAAGCCTTTAGCTGATAAAAACTCAGCTGTAGATTTTCCAATTCCTGAGGAAGCTCCTGTAATTAAAACTACTTTAGACATAAAAAATGAAAATATTATTTACAAAACAAATATCTAAAAAAATGAATGTAAACCTTAAATTTTAATTGCTAGATATTAACATAGTTATGAATAAAAAAAGTTGCGTAATTGAAAAATGAAGGCATAAAAAAAAGGCAAGCTACCTACATCACACTGCTACAACCAAGTACTCTTGCTGCGTTCCCGCCCTGGGAGATTCCGAGGGAGCTAGTTGTGTAGGACTTGCCAAGGCAAATTTACAACCAATTTTTATTTAAACAAATGAAACTTTCTCCTTTTTTAATGTAACATTCATAACCAATTGTATACTAACAAATTGATATAACTTTATCTTCTAGAAAAAATACCAAGGTTAAAACTATATATTTGTAAAACATTAACTAATTAAAATAATTCATCATGGAAAATAAAATTTCGAGTAAAAACACAATGTTAAATTACGGACTTGTCTTAGGTTTAACAACTATTTTCATCAATTTAATTGCCTATGCCATAGGTATTCATTTAGATCAAGATTGGAGAATGGGTTTATTGGGTTTTGTGGCTATGATAGTTGTAATAGTTTTAGGGATCAAAAATTTTAAATCTGTAAACAACAACATCATATCATGGGGGCAATCTGTTAAGATTGGTGTCGGAATTTCTATCATAAGTGCTTTAATAGGTGTAACTTACAATTTGATATTTATCAACTTTATCGAACCTGATTTTATGAATCTTGTTATGGAAAAACAAGTTATTTTATGGGAAGAAGCAAATTTTACTTCTGAACAAATTGAAGCCTCAAAATCAATGATGGAGACTTTCTCTAATCCTGCTATTACAGCAGCTATGGGAATTATTGGAGGTGCATTTTTTGGTTTTATCATTTCTGCCATTGCAGGAGCTATTATGAAAAGAACAGAAGAAGACCAATACTAGAAATTATTTTTAATGTAAAGAATAGTTTAACTTTGCATCATAAATAATTATTCATGGACATATCGGTTGTCATACCTTTATTTAACGAAGAAGAATCTTTAAAAGAACTATACGATTGGATTGCATCTATGATGCAGTCCAATCGGTTTTTATATGAAGTCATTTTCATAGATGATGGTAGTACAGATTCATCATGGAACGTTATTGAAGAAATTTCACAAAAATCAAGTCATGTAAAAGGAATTCGCTTCCAAAAAAACTTTGGAAAATCACAAGCATTACATGCTGGTTTTCAAATTGCAGTTGGAAACGTAGTCATTACCATGGATGCCGACTTACAAGATAGCCCTGATGAAATTCCAGAATTATACAAACTAATTACAGATGAAAATTTTGATTTAGTTTCTGGATGGAAAAAGAAAAGATATGATAATGTTATTGCGAAAAATATTCCTTCAAAATTATTTAATTGGGCAGCTAGAAAAACATCAGGTTTAGATTTACATGATTTTAATTGTGGTTTAAAAGCATACAAAAATATCGTTGTAAAGACCGTTAAGGTACGTGGTGAAATGCATAGATATATACCTGTTTTAGCAAAAAATAAAGGTTTTTTAAATATTGGTGAAAAAATTGTTCAACACCAAGCAAGAAAATACGGAGAAACAAAATTTGGTATGAGCAGATTTATTAACGGTTTTTTAGATCTCATTACCATTTCTTTTTTATCAAAATTTGGTAAAAGACCTATGCATTTCTTCGGACTATGGGGAACACTCATGTTTATCTTTGGATTCTTTTCTGCAGGATATTTAGGGGTTTCTAAACTCTATAAAATATCACAAGGAATGAACGCTATTTTAGTTACAGATAATCCTTGGTTTTACATCTCATTGGTGAGTATGATATTAGGTACACAACTTTTTTTAGCTGGCTTCATTGGAGAACTTATTTTAAAAACTAAAGAGGCAGGAAACTATTACACAATCAAAGAAAAATTAAATTACTAATTCCATAAATATTGGATATTAAAGCAATGAAAAATATTAAAGAAAAAGCAACATTATGGCTATCAGATACATTTGATAGTGAAACACAAAATGAAATACAACAACTCATTACTAATAATTCTGATGATTTAACTGATCGATTTTACAAAGATCTTGAATTTGGTACAGGGGGAATGCGAGGAATGATGGGAGCTGGTACTAACAGAATAAATAAATACACATTAGGTAAGGCTACTCAAGGATTGTGTAATTATCTAAAAAAAACTTACCAAAATCAAAAAATTAAAGTAGCCATTGCATATGATTGTAGACACAACAGTGATACATTTTCAAGATTGGTTGCCGAAGTATTATCTGCTAATGATATTCACGTAGTTCTCTTTGAAGATCTTCGTCCTACTCCAGAACTTTCATTTGCTGTAAATGAATTAAACTGTCATGCTGGAATTGTATTAACAGCTTCACACAACCCACCAGAATATAATGGCTATAAAGTCTATTGGACAGATGGTGGTCAAATTGTTCCTCCTCAAGATAAGAGCATCATCGATGAGGTAAATTCTTTAGAATTTTCGGATATTAATTTTAATGCAAAACCTGGATTAATTTCTGAAATTGGTGCCGAAGTAGATGAGGCGTTTTGGAAAGCTTCCATTAAAAATGGAACATTTGACATACAAGGAAGAGAGAATTTAAAAATTGTTTTCACATCATTACATGGAACCTCTATAAAGTTAATTCCAGAAGTTTTAAAAAGAGCTGGCTATTCTCAAATTCATAGTATCAAAGAACAAGAAATACCTGATGGAGATTTTCCGACAGTAAAATCGCCTAATCCTGAAGAACCTGAAGCCCTGGAAATGGCTACAAGTCTTGCTGAAAAAATCGGAGCAGATATCGTTTTGGGTACAGATCCAGATAGTGATAGAATTGGAATTGCAGTTAGAGACACTGCTGGGAAAATTAAATTATTAAACGGAAATCAGGCCATGGTGGTGATGACAGATTTCTTAATTAAACAATGGCAACAGCAAGGAAAACTAAATGGTAAGCAATTTATTGGCTCAACTATTGTCTCCACTTCTATGGTATATGATATTGCCAAAAGCTATGGTGTTGAAACCAAAATTGGTCTCACCGGTTTTAAATGGATTGCAAAAATGATCAAAGATTTTCCAGATCAAGAGTTTATTGGTGGTGGAGAAGAAAGTTTTGGATATATGGTAGGAGATTTTGTTAGAGATAAAGATGCTGTCACATCTGCATTGCTAGCTTGTGAAATTGCAGCTGCTGCTAAAGCTAATGGAAGTTCTTTTTACGACACATTATTGGAACTATACACAAAGCATAGTTTCTATAAAGAGCGTTTAGTATCTTTTACAAAAAAAGGAATGGATGGAGCAGCACAGATTAAACAAATTATGATTGATTTACGTGATAATCCTTTAACTCATATTGATGGTTCTAAAGTTACTTTTGTAAATGATTATGACGCATCAATTGAAAAAAACATGAGTACTGGAGAAGAAAAAATCATCAATCTTCCTAAATCTAATGTGTTAATTTATCATACAGAGGATGGAACAAAAGTTGCTGCAAGACCCAGTGGTACTGAACCTAAAATTAAATTTTATTTTAGTGTTCAATCTCAACTTGATTCTATTGAAAATGCCATTGATAAAGAACAAGAATTAGAGGCTAAAATTGATAGAATCATAAATGAAATGAATATTTAATGATCTACTTCAAAAAAATATTACAATATGCCAAACCCTACAAGTTATATGCGGTTTTAAACATCATATTCAATATTTTTTACGCTATTTTCTCAGCTCTATCTTTTTATGTATTAATGCCTCTATTACAAGTGATTTTTGGAGAGGATCAAAATAAAGAAATCATTGAACCTGTTTACACCGGTTTTACTTCCTTGGGAGAATATATGAATGACTATTTTAGTTTTTTCATGATGAACAAAGTAGGTGATGATCAGGAAAAAAAATTATTGATAGTTATTGCATTAATATTAGTTGTAATTATCTTAAAAAATATTTTTAGTTATCTTGGATTTTATGCCATAACGTTTTTAAAAAATGGAGTTTTAAAGGATATTCGTAACGATTTATATCAGAAAACAATCTCTTTACCAATTTCATATTTTTCTGAAAAAAAGAAAGGGGATATTATGGCTAGAATAGGACCAGATGTCATTGAAGTACATTATTCTTTTTTATCTATACTAGAGCTCATCTTTAGAGATCCCATAATGATTATTGTAACGATCATCTCTATGCTAGCTATTAGTGTGAAACTAACTATTTTTATTTTTGTTTTTGTTCCTATAGCCGGATTTATCATTAATATTTTAGGAAAGAATCTTAAAAAAACATCAGATAAAACCCAACGAGAACAAGGGTATTTCTTATCACTTTTAGAGGAAACATTATCTGGTTTACGAGTTATTAAAGGTTTTAATGCAGAGCATGTTTTTGGTACTAAGTTTAAAGACTCTACACTTCGTTTTGAAAAATTAATGAATAAACTACTTACTAGAACTCAACTTGCTGCACCAGTAAGTGAAATTTTAGGAATCATGGTTTTCTGTGTTTTAATATGGTATGGTGGTTCTTTGGTGTTAATTGAAAAGTCTATCCCGCCTTCAGCCTTTATTCCTTTTTTAGGCTTTGCCTACAACATCATTACTCCTGCCAAATCAATCTCTAAAGCTAGTTTTACCATCAAAAAAGGGAACGCTGCTGCAGAAAGAATTTTGGCAATTTTAGAAACTGAAGATCCATTACAGGACAGCCCAAATGCTATTCATAAAATAGATTTTAATAAAGGAATTGAATTTAAAAATGTGTCTTTTAAATACGAAGATGATTTTGTGTTAAAGGATTTTTCACTAAAAGTTCCTAAAGGAACTTCAGTGGCCTTGGTAGGGCAATCTGGAAGTGGTAAATCTACATTAGCTAATTTAATCACACGTTTCTATGATGTAAATAATGGAAGCATTATCATTGATGAAGATAATGTTAAAGATATTTCTAAAAAATCGCTATTAGAACTAATGGGTATTGTAACTCAAGATTCTATTTTATTTAATGATAGTGTTTCAGAAAATATTAAACTAGGGAAACAGGATGCTACTGAAAAAGAAATTAGAAATGCCTCTGAAATAGCGAATGCTCACGAGTTTATAAAAGAACTTCCAGAACAATATGAAACTAACATTGGAGATGGAGGCAATAAATTGTCTGGAGGTCAAAAACAACGTTTATCAATTGCCAGAGCCGTCTTAAAAAATCCGCCAATTATGATTTTAGATGAGGCAACCTCTGCTCTAGATACAGAATCTGAACAATTAGTTCAAACTGCACTGGAAAAAATGATGAAAAACAGAACTTCGTTGGTGATAGCCCACAGATTGTCTACCATACAAAAAGCTGATAATATTGTAGTATTACGCAAAGGAACCATTATTGAACAAGGAAAACACGAAGAATTGTTAGCTAAAGAGGGAGAATACTATAAGTTAGTAACTATGCAAACATTACAATAATGATTTTAGAAAAAATCATTTTTACATTGTTGTTCAAATGGAAATATTTGATTGCAATTCTTCATTCTAAATTTCTAAAAAAAAATAAAAAAAGTGTTTTTACATCAATTACCTATGTAGCTAGAGAGGCTGACAAAGACTGGATATTTGGTGCAAAAGTAAGAAGGCTTGCAAAATTCTCTGATCTAAATAGCAATACTTATTTTCACAATAGATTACGTGACTTACCCGATTCTGATGGATATTTTTTTGTATTTCATCAATACTTTTATAGAGCAATACGTCATAATCCGAAAATTTTAAATCGAAAAAATATTGTGATGTTTACACATCCTAACTGGACCTTTTCTTTTTCAGAAAGTCATGTAATCTGGTGCTTAAATAAAGCTGACAAAGTTATTTGTTTAAATTCTAAAGTTCAAAGAGAGTTAATAGCTGCTGGATTAGATGCTAAAAAAACCTCATTAATTCACATCGCCTCAGATCCTGATTTCTTTTATAAGCACGAACGAAAAACAGGTGATGTTGGTTTTTGTAGTGCATTTGGAGAACGTAAAAACCCTGATTTGGTATATCAGTTGGTTAAAAATATGCCAGAAAGAAAATTTCATCTAATCGGTAGGTATTGGGAAAATTATGAAAGGTATGATGAAATGAAAAACATGGCTAACTTCACCTATTACAATAATAAATCCTACGATACATACCCTGATTTATACTCAAAAATAGATATATTTATTTCTCCATCCATATTGGAAGGTGGCCCTGTTCCTGTGTTGGAGGCTATGTTGTCTAATTGTTTTCCAATAGCTTCAAAAACAGGATTTTGCCCTGATGTAATTTCGGATGGTAAGAATGGATTTTTATTTGATATTGATGCAGAGTATTCAGAAGTAATAAAACTGATTAAATTGGCAGATTCTAAGACTATTGATGTAAGACAAACTGCTTTAGAATATTCATGGAAAAACTGTTCTCAAAAAATTGACAAATTATTTCAAGAGTAGTTTACACAATTTTTAAACCAAGCTCCTCCCCTTTTCGAAGCATAAAATTATAGGACGCCTGGTGATTGTTGGGGATTTCACCCTCTAAAATAGCTTCTTTAATAGCTTCTTTTAGCTGACCAATTTCGCGACAAGGTTGTAAGTTGAAGGTTTTCATAATTTCCTCACCGCTAATTGGTGGTTGAAAATTTCGAATATGATCTCTTTCCTCTACTTCTTTTATTTTTTTACGCACATTTTGAAAGTTTTTATGATACCGCTCAAATTTTTTTGGATTTTTTGTCGTGATATCAGCTTCACATAATGTCATTAATGCATCTATATCATTACCCGCATCAAAAATCAATCTTCTAACAGCAGAGTCTGTAACTTCTGTTGCTAATACTATAGGCCTAGAACTTAACAACACCAATTTCTGAACAAATTTCATTTTAGAATTTAATGGCATTTTTAAACGTTTGAACAACTTATAAACCATTTTAGAACCCACAAACTCATGCGCATGAAAAGTCCATCCTACTTTTTTATCAAATCTTTTGGTCGGTGCTTTTCCAATATCATGAAGTAAAGCAGCCCATCTTAACCAAGTATCTTTTGTTGCTTTTGAAATATTATCAACAACTTCCAAGGTGTGATAAAAATTATCTTTGTGTTTTTGCCCCTCTACTTCCTCAACACCTTTTAAAGCAATTAATTCTGGAAGAATCATTTCCAATAAATTTGTTTTTTCTAATAATAGAAACCCCTTGGAAGGTTTTGTTGCGTCAATTATTTTATTCAATTCTACAACGATACGCTCCTTTGTGATGATGGCTAAACGAGAAGCATTCTTTGTAATTGCTAGTAAAGAGTTTTCCTCAATTTGAAAATTTAATTGAGTTGCAAATCTAATGGCACGCATCATACGAAGCGGATCATCAGAATAGGTAATGTTAGGGTTTAAAGGAGTTTTAATAATTCCTTTTTTTAAATCATTTAAGCCGTTAAAAGGATCTAACAAGGTTCCATAATCATCTTTATGTAAACTTATTGCTAAAGCATTGATTGTGAAATCTCTTCTATTTTGATCATCCTCTAAAGTTCCCTCAGAAACTTCTGGATTTCTACTATCTTCAGCATACGATTCTTTTCTAGCCCCAACAAATTCAAGCTCCATATCTTTAAAGACCAACATGGCTGTACCATAGGTTTTAAATACTTGAACTTTTGGTTTATTTGGTAATAAAGAAGCCACTTGTTTTGCTAAGGCTATACCATTTCCAACAGTTACAATATCTATATCTTTAGCAGCTCCTCTTTGTAATATGTAGTCACGA
>Ga0233394_1000020_pt1 | contig 54674 bp, 50 predicted proteins | sample 24DmetaG_FD_190481 | JGI IMG/M metagenome (GOLD analysis project Ga0233394, IMG submission 190481) | Seawater microbial communities from Monterey Bay, California, United States - 24D | ecosystem: Environmental > Aquatic > Marine > Coastal | place: USA: California | collected 2016-11-02 | reverse complement strand
AATCTTATTCACTTTAACTCCCATGAAGTATTTTTTTTATAACGTCGCTATAATTATTCTTTTAAGCATTTCTTATGGTTGTAAAAAAAATAGTTCAACTAAAATTAAAAGTGATATCAATTCTGAGGAAAATTGGAGGTCCTTATTCAATGGTAAAAATTTAGATGACTGGATTGTAAAAATTAATGGCTACAAATTACATGACAACCACCTAAATACCTTCAGAGTTGAAAACGGAATACTCAAAGTATCTTATGACCAATATGATAATTTTACAGATGAATTTGGTCATTTATTTTATAAAACTCCATTCACTAATTTTAGATTAAAATTACAATATAGATTTGTTGGAGAACAAGTTGTTGGAGGTGAATCTTGGGCTAGGAAAAATAGTGGTATTATGATTCATAGTCAAGCACCGGAGACCATGCTCCTAAAACAAGGCTTTCCAATGTCTCTAGAAGTTCAACTCCTAGGGGGTGTTTCTGAGGGTGAACCAAGACCTTCAGGAAATCTATGTACTCCTGCAACTCACGTAATGATGAACGGTGAAAAAATTACAGAACATTGTATTATGGCAGAATGTAAAACATATTATGGAGAAGAATGGATTGAAGCAGAGGTGTATGTAAGTAAAGATTCTATTACCCATTTCATAGATGGAAAAGCAGTAATTCAATATTCAAGGCCAACTATAGGTGGTGAATATTTAGATACTACTTCAAAAGAAATTCAAACTAGAGATGGGCAAGAGCTAAAAAGTGGCTATATTTCATTACAAAGTGAAAGCCATCCAATAGAATTTAAAAACATTCAAATTTTAGAATTATAAAATTTAAGTAAAAATTATTCTACGATTAACTTTCCTTTCATCATAGCAAAGTGCCCAGGAAAACTACAGATATAATTATAAGTACCTTTTTTTGGAGCTATGAATTCTATAACCGTAGATTCTCCACCACCAATCATTTTTGTGTGAGCAATTACATCAGAGGTTCCCACTGGAATGTAATCGTTGTCTTTAGATGAAGCCGCTTTAACTGCAAATGAAGAAGCTTTTACACCATTCTTTAAAATAACAACATTATGCCCCATAATTTTTTTATCTAGTTTACCAAGATGATTGAGAGTTAATCTTACTTTTTGACCAGCAGTTACTTCAATCTTCCTTACATCAAACCTCATATCATCATTAGAGGTAATCGTAACGTTAGCAACCCCATCCGCATCAACCACTACAGCTGATTTCTTTTTGGTGGTTTTTTCTTTTTTAGAGACCGTTGCTTTGGTTTGCTTAATTTCTTTCTTGGTAGTATTTACCTTTTCATCTTTTCCACAGCTTATTAAAAAAAATAACCCTATTACTACTACAATTATATGTTTCATTTCTTAAAATTTTTAAACTATAAAAATACAACATATAAAGTTTAATGACAACCTGTAACTGATTAAATAGACTAATATTAGTTGTTATTTGCCATTGTTTTGAGAAATTAGTATCTTTAGAAAACTAAAATTTTATAACATGAAAAAATCTTTAATTTTATTATCTATCACATTGTGTCTCATAGGCTGTACAAAGTCTAACTCTTCATACGTTAAAAACTTGGAAACGGCCAAGAAGTTCTTTGCTTTACATGAAGAGGAAAACTTTGAAGAACAACTTAAACTGATTAGTAAAGATATTCAAGCAGAAACTCCTTTTTATGGTTCAGAAATATCTGGATATGATGAATTTACAAGTATGGTAAAAGGATATCATGATGCTTTTGATGATATTCAGTACAATGCAAGAGTATGGCTACCAGGAACTGACTCTTTAGGCGTTTTTGATGGCAGCGTTAGAACTTATGGAGAGTGGACAGGGATCCAAACACAAACTAGAAAAAAATTAAATTTAAAAGGATATTGGTATTTTGATTTTGATGAAAATGGTTTAATTAGCGCTCAAGGCGACTTTTTTGATGCTGGAGGAATGTTAGATGCAGTTTATCCAAAAAATTTAGTCATTGTTGGTATAAATGTTAAAGCAGGTCAAATGGATAATGTGATGAAGATTCTTGAAAGCGATGGCGGGCTTCCAACAACTAGAGCATATGACGGATGTATCTCACTAGAGTTAACAATCAATGAGGAAAGTAATACGATTTGGATTGTTGGAAATTGGGAAAGTTATGAGAAGTATAACGCATATCTACAATGGAGACAAACTCAAGACACGGTTATTGGTAATATGGTGCCTTACCTAAAAGGAGGTGAAAAAGGTTTAAAAATAATTCAACCCAATACAAGTTATAAATCTTATTAAAGAATTTTAAATTAATTAACTATGACAACTATAACAAGATTATCTTATTTATTTATCTTTCTATTGCTTTCATGTAATCAAACCTCTACAGAGGAAAACAATAATGCTGAAGGTGAATTGAAATTTCAAACTAATGTGACAAATTTTAATAATATGATTGATGCATTTGCTGATGAAAATCATGAACAATTTATGAGTGTTTTTGCAGATTCATTAAAATGGAGTGGGCCAGATAAAATAAATATGAGTGAATTTGATTCAAAAGAGACTTTAAGTGAAGCTTTAAAGGGATACATGGCTGCTTATGATGATCACGCACTAAAAAACACTAGATTTTTTGCAGGAAGTGCTTATTCTTCGATGGAGGCAAGTAGTAGCCCTGATGTAATTAGAGTTTATGGTGATTGGCATCATAAGCATACTGAAACAGGAGTAGATGTAAGCCATAAATGGATGGCTGTACTCTTTTTTAATAAAGATGGTAAAATTCATGAATTTTGGGATTATTTTGATGTAACAGGATTCTCTCAACAACATTTAAATAAATAATTAAAAAAACAAAAAATGAAAAAATTATTAGTAATAGTATTCGCTTTTACACTTTTTGTTGGTTGTCAAGACAACAACAAAAGCTCTGTAGATTCAAAAATGAGTGTTTTTAAGAAAAATACAGAAACAACCAAAGCTTGGCTAGATGCATTTATGCAAAATGACTCAACGGCTTTCTTTTCAGATAAATTTATGAGTGATGACTTTATTTGGTCTCCACCGGCAGTAGGAATGGATTCTCTACCAAAGTCAGAATGGGAAAAAGCATTTCGTGGTTTCATGTCAAATTTTGATAATAAGAAACTTACAAACCCCCAATATTTTGCTGCTTTAGATGAAGATAATTTACCTGATGGAAATGTTAGAGTTTATGGAACATGGACTTCAAATTTTGCATCTAACGGCAAAAAAAGTATGCTAAAATGGTATGCAGTTTTACAATTTAACGAAGAAGGAAAGTTATCACACTATATGGAATGGTATGATTCAGCCGATCTTTCTAAAGAATTTGATTAAGCAGTTTTGTAATGTTAAAGAACCAAATAAAAAAACCTCCTAAAGGAGGTTTTTTTATTTGGAATAATTAGTTAGAAACTACTTTTTGAACTTTATTATCTTTTAACTCATATTCTTCTTTACTCTCAGTACAAATAGCATATCCGTGTTCATTAAAATCAAGTCTATGACCATATTCACTGATCCAACCTATTTGCTTAGAGGGGTTACCAACAACTAGAGCATAGGGCAAAACATCTTTCACAACTACCGCGCCAGCTCCAATTAAAGCATACTCTCCAATAGTAATTCCACAGATAATAGTCGCATTTGCTCCAATACTTGCTCCCTTTTTTACTAGGGTCTTAGAATACTGATCTCTTCTTATTATAGCACTTCTAGGATTAATAATATTTGTAAAGACCATAGAGGGACCCAGAAAAACATCATCTTCACAGGTAACTCCAGTGTAGATAGATACGTTGTTCTGAACTTTAACATTGTTCCCTAAAATTACTTCAGGAGAAACTACAACATTCTGACCTAGATTACATGCCTTTCCAATGACACAATTAGACATCACATGACTAAAATGCCAAATATTAGTTCCTTCTCCAATAGTACAACCGGAGTCTATAACAGAAGTTTCATGGGCAAAATAAGATTTCATATTCTTAATATTTTATTAAAACTCGAAAGTACAATTTATTATTAAAATCTTATCCGGTAGATTGTAAATGAAAAATAAATTATAATTTTCTTACAATCATAATCCCATTTGAGTTTGTACAAAGACCTGGTAAAGCAATACCCCCCCAATCAATATTGAAATTCATTACATAGGGTGAATATCCTTCTTTAGTTGAAGTCCAATATGTTAAGTCTTCATTAAAATCACCCATTCCTAGAGCATGAACATTGTCATATATAGCTTGCATAGAATCTCTACTAGGAATAAACCAATCATCAAAATTATTATACTCTAAATCTAAAACTGTTTTAAAAGCATAATCTCCATCATGCTCTACACCGTTAATAGAATTATCATTGGCGTTGCCGGCAACGATTTGTTCTGTATTGGTAAGTCCAGAGCCTATTATTGAATTGGTGTCTAGATCAAATATATCTCCCCATGCAGTAATTCCTGCCTCAGAATAATCAGTAGCAATTAATAGTGAACCATCAGTTTCGTCTACATGAAAAATAAAACCACCCCCATATTCTAAGCCATGAAGCGCGGTAATACCTAATTCGGCCACAATATCAAGGGATAATACCCCATTGTCTAAATTTTGAACGATTGACAGATCTGGATTATAAATGGTTAAGTCTACAGAATCATTATTGGTACATGAAATTAAAAGTAGTACAACTAATGAATTAAAAATTATAGTTCTCATAATTATATTTTTTAGCTTCAAACAATTATACAAAAAAAATAATACATCAAAAAAATCCCAGCAAAAAGCTGGGATTTAATATTTAATGTATTTTAAAGCAAAAACTATTCTACTTCTATTCTCATTGGTAGCGTATATTTAACCCCAACAGCTTTTCCTCTTTGTCTTCCCGGTTTCATTTTTGGAAGTAATTTAATAATACGGATAGCTTCTTTCTGTAATCTTGGGTGCGGAGCTTTTGCTCTGATATCTACAATGTTTCCAACTTTATCTATTTTGAAAAGCATAATAATTCTCTTTTTCCCTGGAGACATCCCTAAATCATTTGGTAAATCTGCATTAAATTTTCTTTGAAAATGTTTTTGCATTTTTTTGTTAAAACATGCTTTTAATTCAGTTTTGCTTCCCTTACATCCAGGAAATACAGGTACATCTTCAATGATAGTAAATGGGACATCTTCAATAACTTCTTCCACCTCTTCAACTTCATCTATATCTTCTACTTCTACTGCTTCATCTTCATCGGTCTCAGTGGATTCTATAACTGTTTCTTCAATTTCCTTCTCATCTTCAACAACTTCAATTTTTTCTGGTGTTGGTGGTGGTGGAGTTTTTGGGATTTCAGGCTCAATACGTTCAGTGATAGGAATTTCTTCTTCCATATCTGCATTCATATTCACATCTCCTAAATCACCAAACTGACGATCAAATGTCTTTTTTTCAATAGCTACATAGGTTACAAAAAGCGCCAATACTAAGCCTAATTGCATGAAAATTTTACTGTAGTTCTCTAAATTTGATTTTGGGTTTTTTTTGATTTCCATTGCTGAAATTTTTATATAGTTCGCTAATTTAACTAAATTATTATTTGAATTACAAGTTTAACATTAAAATACGTTAATTTTTTTTTCAAAAACGTGAAAAATTACTGTTGCTAATAAAACGCCAAGAGTATTTGCTATAATATCTAAATAACTAGCCGTTCTATATGAAGTAATAACTCCTTGTAATATTTCAATAATAATGCCAAAAATAAAGCATCCTAAAATTAAGTATTTTACATTTTCTTGAAACTTTTCTTTTTTAAAGAAAGCATAAAGCCAAGAGAGCGTTAACAAGAAATACGCAATAAAATGATGAGTTTTATCGGATACGGATATAGATTCTACAACAATAAATTCTGGCTTGACAAGACTACCAAAAAGTATAGAAATTGTAAAAAAGATAGCTATGTAAATAGCATTATTCTCCAATAAGCTCTTGATAAGCTTGAGCATCTAATAGTTCTTCTATTTGTGAATTGTCTGTAATTGCAATTTTAATCATCCAACCTTCACCATAAGGATCTTTATTAACCAGTTCTGGTTCATCCTCCAGGCCCTCATTAAACTCAATGACTTCTCCTGTAAGAGGCATGAACAAATCTGAAACTGTTTTAACAGCCTCTACAGAACCAAAAACCTCATCTTTTTCAACTGAATCATCTAAGGTGTCAACATCAACATATACGATGTCGCCTAATTCTCCTTGAGCAAAAGAGGTGATTCCTACAGTTGCCGTGTTTCCTTCAATTTTAACCCACTCGTGGTCTTTTGTGTATTTTAAATCTGATGGGATATTCATATGTTAACTAATTTTATTGATTTCCTCCTAAATTGTATATAATATTAAATCCTGCGTTTATAGATTGTCTAGGAAATGTTGTTGATATGGCATATCTAGACGTTTGGTGATTGTAATAAAACGACGCTGTTAAATTACTATTTAATCTATAATCTGCAGATAATTTTATCGAAAATAATTTTTGGCCTCCACTAATTTGATCATTGTCAGAATTTACAGATCTAACTAAAGTTAAATTATCTCTCAAAGACACATCAGCTCTTACATTTATGTCTCCTTTAAGGGTTTGTTTTTTTCCTGTAAAAGAGGTTTTCATCTTCACATCTTTGAAGACATAACCAAAACCAAAAATATATTCGGTCCCTTTAATATCGGTTAGTGTGCTATTATTAAAATTCATAGTAAGTGTTCTATCTCGTTTTAACTCACCTATCATCGAAAATGAATTTTTCATTTTCATATCTACTCTAATTAGAGGTGAAAACTCATCTACCAAAGTTGCGGATGACACTAAAGTACTTGTTTCAAAATCTCCAGCAGCATTTGTATTTGTTAAATCATTAGCATCAAATTGAAGATTATTTGTAAAACTAGAAACTGTATATGATGATTTATAACCATGTGAAACACTGAAACTACTAAAATTCTTTTTAAACCATTTATACTTCATAAAACCAGTATAACGAAGGTTCCATGCAGGAATAGGAATATCTCTAAAAATTCCTAAACTAATATTACTCGCATCTTTACCAGAATAAGCAGCCAAAAATGAAGGCAGTAATACATCTTGGCTACTGCCACTGTAACCAATTACTGTTCCGTCTACTGGATCTATATTAACTGGATCATCTATATTAATACCTGCCTGCTCACCCAATCTTCTAGAGACTGCAACTCTATTAGCTCTTAACTGATCAAATAGTTCGTTCCCATCCTTAAAAGCTGTTGAAAACATTGAATAACTAGTACTGTAATTTCCAGTGATAAAAGCAGGAATGGTTTCATCTATGAATCCATTACCCTCAGGATCATTAGCATCTACTCTAATGTCTAATTGTTGAGCTAAACTTCTTGTTTTGATTTTATTTCCTGTGATTTCAATATTTAAATCCTTTACCGGTTTTAAAGAGAAATTATAATCTAATTTATTAAAATGGGTTCTTGTATAGGTTTTGTCATAATAGTCTTCTCCATCTGCTCTAGGTGTTACTAACCATCCATTCTCCAGGGCAGTATTTCTAATATCTACCTGACTTCCAAATACAAATCCTAAGGAAGGTGCTAAACCACCATTAAAATTATTTCTACCTAAAAATCCAACTTGTGGTTCATAACCTGGTAATAATTGACCATTATTTTCGGTATAACTTAATTTTCCTGTTTTTACAGAGGTAATTACATCGTAAAAGCCTTTAATAACTTTCCTGCCTAATGGTTGTTTTTTCCTTTTTTTAGCGGCTACCTGTCTTGAAGGTTGGAGTTTATCTGATGAGGTTGAAACTGTTTTTTTTCGATCTTTTTTCTTTAAAAATAAATTTTCGAATTTTGAATCTTTATAAAGTTTTGCAAAATTAAATGAGCCAGTTAGATTATGGGTATTGGCATTCTGAATTAAATTTCCAACTTTCTCTATTATTGTTATATCCTGTGAAGTAGCTCTCCAATCAAAATCTGCTGTGTAGGCATAATCTACACCTATAAAACCTAAATATGGAATTTTATTAATAGGTAATTTATAAGTTGAATTTAACTTTTGGCTGTATTGAGTTGGTCTTCCAGTATTAAAGAAATTATTAAAAATTTCTAAATCATCTCCCCCCCCAAAAGTGTCATAAATATAACTATTTGATGCATTGAAATTAATTGCTAATGACTTTGTAAAATTAAATGCTAATGCATAATCCCAATCAAATAAAAATCTCCTTTGTTTTAATGTTGGCTGAGGACTCAAACCTTCAACAAGATTTCTTGAGCGTTGTTCATTAAAAGTTCTATTAATCCTTGAATTAACAGCAAGGCTAGTTGGGATGGGATTAAAATTGATATCTCTTATCAACTGTAAGTACTTACTTCTAAATAATTCTTTTTTCTTGAAAGGCTCAAAAAACTTAGGTTGAAATGTAAAATTGTAGGAGGCTGCTGCCATAACTTTTTGATTCAATGCTCCTTCTATGTTGTAATCTCGGTGAGATTCTTCATTAAATGAATAAGAAACCGATAGGTTCTCTACATCATAAAATTTAGGTTTCTTAGTTGATTCTGAATTTCTGTTTTTTCTTACATTTATAAAACTAATACTAGAACGCTTTGTGTAATTTCTTGAAACATCTTTCCCTCGAGGTAAATTTGAAGGAAGATTTGCGTCTTCTACTGCTGAAAGTTCAATGTCTTGGTATTGAGGATCAAATTTTGGATCTATGAATTGTTCTCCAACACTATAATTCATGGGTAATTCTATACCCCATTTTTTCGGCATCATTTTACCTAAGTTAATACTCGTAGAAATATCATATTCTTTAGTTTCATCTAATGATCGTTGACTTACCCTGTCTTCAACATTTCCAAAGCCTACTGTTTGCATTCTTCCTGTCATAGAAAGTGTAGCTACATCAGCAAAATTAGCATCTGCACTAACAACGGCAGCCCATCCTCCATCATTATCAAAACCTGCTGACCGAAGTTCATTAAACCAAATCTCAGCACTTTTATCTAAAGGACTATTATTCCTAACACCCAACATAATCGTTCTAATCTGAGATAGTGTAGGGTTTCCTTTTACCCTAAGAACTAATTCTTCAGTATTGTTATTTGAAGCAGTAAACAATTCATTGATAGGAGCATTTGCAATATCTCTTGCTAATTTTATTTCTCCTAATTTTTCTAACATAGCATCTAGATTATTAGCTTCAGGCCATACATCTAGTGGTGCTAAACTTCCATTTGGTGAAACTTTTAAAGGTATTTCCAATTGGTAAAAATTATCATTTAAGTCGGTACCTAATCTAATAATAGCTGTTAAATCATCATCTTCAAGTGTATTTTCAATAACAGACTCAGCATGTAAAAACATTTTTAATTCTTTATACCTTCGTAGGTCAACACTAATATTTTTATATATCGCCCTCGCTTTATCTTGGGGTAGGTTTGTAACTTTTAAGGTAACTGATTGTTCATTTTGTTGCTGAACTGTTGTACTTCCTTGTAATCGCTCTCTTACAATTCCTGGAGGAAGAACATATCGCCCTTCATTTTGTTCAATATTAACAACCCCAACCTCAAAATTATTCAAATCCTCTTGTTCTAATGGAAGATCTGGAGAAATTGCAGGGTCTAAAGTTCTGGTATATCTTCTCCAATCACCCCTAACTAAGTCTAATTCTCCAAAACGAAGAATTACAGGCATTTTAAAGTTGGTCATGAACATTCTAATAAACCTAATACTATTAAAATCTGAAATATTATTAATAGGAGTTCCACTTCTTATTGGAATTCTAAATTGATACCATTTAGCAGTTTGAGATTCTCCATTTTTTAGAGTTACCTGGGTGTCTTTTTGATCAACAATGTAGTTCTGCCCTACAACCAAATCTGTGCTATTTAGAGATACTTTATACTCAAAATAGCTTTCAACTGTATTCATGGTTTGATCTTTATTTATATCCTCAACATCTGGATAGGTTGTTGAGGAAATAGGATAAGACTCTGAAGATTGATTTAAGGTTGGTGAGTTTCCTTGCGTATTATTAAATAATTTATATCTAGAGATAATAGAAGCGTCAGCATCATCATAGTCACTCCCTCTATAGTATCTATAATTATCTGATGCAGGATCAGCTAACCCTGCTAATGAAGGAAATTTAAGTCTCTCTTCTTCATCTGTTAATCCGTCTAAACCTATATCTTGTCTGTTTCTTGAGGTGTCATCTTCATCAAAAGCATAAATAATTGATGGGTTTGAAGGAACGTTCCCCCATGTAGTTGGTGTTACATTGGATACTAAGTCATCACCTGGCAATCCGTTTTCATACATTTTTAGATTATCTTTTAAAATATCTTCAGAGATATTTCCCAAGTTTATATAAAGGTCACCCACTTGATTTTGAAGATCTTGTGGATTAATATCTGATGGCAAACCTTCTTCATTTGATATAGAGTAATTAGTGTAAGGGTCCATTACCCAAAACTGAATATACTCAACATTTGCTTGCTCAAAATTGTTTGTAGAGAGAGGGCGCATAATTCCAGCCCATCGATCTTGAGGGTTTTCTAAATTTGATGGATTAGAGATATCTGTCGGCTCCTCATAATTGTAAGGGCCACGTTCATTAGGGAAATAGGCTAAATCTAAAGTTCTTATTAAGGATTGTTGTGTAACATCTAATTCTTGATTAGGAAATAACTCATCAAAATTAACTTGCCTTGTCTCAGCCCTAGAAAGTGCATCAGCATCAATGTTTTCTGGAGTATCTCCAGCACCGTAAAAAATAGGGTCTATGGTATACCAAGCTAATCTTGCTCTCTTATAATTATATCTTTCATCATTACTTAAGTTTCCATTAAATTCAGGAAAAGTTGGGGTGTCAGGTGTACTTGCCGTATACCATTGTAATGGAGTTAGTAAACTAATTGGAATTTGAGAAGCCTCAAAATCATCAATGTAAGCAGTTGCAGAACCAGCAACATCAATTCCTTTTGGTGACCCCGGAATAAGATAAGCCATATCTGCTCTAAGAGATAAATTAGAAGACACATCGGTATCTACAAAAGGTAACTTATTTGCCAACTTAGTGAATAAAGGCATTTCTGAAGAGAAATCGATATTCATCCCTAACATGGTGTTATTAATTGGTTCACCTCCAAAATTTACTTTTGGAGTTAGCGGTCTTTCATTTACATTTAAAATTGTTGCCCCTAATATGAAATTTTCATTGAAGTTGTGTTCAACGTCAACACCCATAAAAGTTTTTCTTTGCTGATTAAAAACAGCATTATTTTCTGTTGAAACATTTATAGGGATTCCAGATGATTGTAGTCCTGGATCTAATATTTGAACTCTCCCTGCCAAATAATCTACAACATAATCAACACCCTCAACTAACTGTCTTCCTCCAGCTGTAACAGTCACAGATCCACGAGGAACATTATAGGCATTTAAAGGAATTCCACCACTATCTTCAGATTTAAAATACCCTTTTAGTAAAAATTTATCTTTATCCTGGTTGTTATTTTTAACATTAATTTTTGTGTCTAAATACAATTCATCAAATACGTACAAATCTACATCTGAGGGAGCATCTAAAGACAATTCAAGTGCATTCCCAAAGGGTTCTGCTTGAGGGAAAATAACGTATCCGTTTTGGGAATTAATAGTAATTCCTTCTACATAATCAAAATATCCATCAGGTGTTTGATATTGAGTTTGATCTAGTCTATCTAAATTAAAAACCTGCAACAATGGTTTGTTAGCAATATCTGTACTTTGAGCGTTTTGTAATGTGTTAGAAGGAATTCCTGTTTGATCATCTCTATATTGAATTTCAAAACGAAAACCATCTGAAGTTAAAGGAGATTCACCTAGGGCATATATATTTTTCATCATTAAATTCCATGTTGGAAATGCCTCCTCTTCACCTGCTACAGTTCGTTTTGTTGTCAAAATCTCACTCCTCAATAACTTTACTGCTAGGTTTTCTGGAGATGAAATACCATCATTAGAAAACTCACCCACTTTAAAAGATGTTTGCCCATTTGATGCTCCTACAACAGTGTATTCATAGGATACTGCTAAAACTTCTCCGTCATTAAGTCTTCTATTTAATGAAATAAACCCTAACTGAGAATTTAGGGTATATTCATTAGGCTGTAACTTTCTAGCATTTTGTAATAAACTATAATCAGATCCTTGACTCATCCCATAAGTTCCAGAAAGATAGTTGTCTACAGTTGCAATATCTCTTATTAATGGATTGCTCAAGGTATTAGAAATATTATTCGATTCATTTGTTGGCAGTGCAACCCCATTTACAGTGGGAGCACTCAATGATGGTGCTACTAAACCACTTAAGCTAACATAGTTTTCTGCTTTTGGCTCTCCAATATCTGCTAGGGCAACAATGCTTCTAAAATCCTCTACAGAAGCATTTCTGTTGGTAATCCAAATTTCAATTCTAGTAATATTAACTGGACTACTAATAAGAGGATAATTCGTCAACGATTTGGCATAGTTTTCTCTAAAGTATTGAGATAAAAAAAAGTGCCTATCATTGTCATAATCTGTTGCTCTCAATTCAAATTCTTTAATCGAGGAACCTCCTTCTGCAGTAACTGTTGTACTTTCTGAATTTTGTTGTGAAAAAACTGCAGTAATGTTTGTTTTACCAAATTGAAGTTTTGTTTTTAATCCAAATAGACTTTGTGCTCCATTTATTAATGAATTTTTAATTGGCATAGAAATATTACCCGCTTCAATTCCTTGTATAATTCCATCTTCACTGTATTTAACCCCAGGAAGTGAGGGAGGCATAAATTCTAATTTAATTAAATTTTGAAAATCAAATGTAGATTGCGTATCATAATTCGCTGTTAACTTTAATCGCTCCCCAACTTGGGCCTGTATACCTGCATTTATTTGTTGATCAAAATCAATAGTGAAACTACTTCTATTTTGTTCAGATAATTGAGGATTTTCTGTGTTTTGATATATGATCCCAAATTTTAAATTAATATTTCCAGTTGGAGTAATTTTAATTTCATTCCCTCCAAATATTGTTTTAAAAAGTTTAGAATTTACATAATAGGTAGGCAATAAATCTTTCTTGTCAGATGTTTTTTTACTTTTTTGTGCAGCTACTTTACTCTTAAAGTACTCCAACATATCTCTTCGTAATCGATATTTTTCATACTCTTCAGGTGTCATATAAATTGGAGTTTTGATAAAATAGTCTCCCACCTTTTCAACAAAAATATATTTGTTCAAAATTTTATCAAAAATCACTTCAATTTTAGAGGGGTACCCCAGTCTCATATTCCCCGTTTGAAGGTGATTAAAATCATAAACAAGTGGAATGGAATCTTTGTTGTTTGTATTTATTTGAGCCAGTGATGTATTCGCAAAAACAGCGAAAAACAAAAAACAAACAATGTATTTTTGAAACTGATCCAATTGACTATAAATTCTTAAGTGCTTTTTTAATTAAAAGCTCTACTGTTTCGTTAGGTGTGTCTTTTAGAATTGCAGTTATTACTTTTTCAGACTGCCTTCTATTAAACCCTAAAACTTCTAATGCAGATAACGCTTCTTCTTTGTTAGTATTGTTTGAGCTTAAAGAAACTTCATCTATATCAAAAGTTTTTAAAATTTTATCTTTTAAATCTACAATTACTCGCTGTGCTGTCTTGGCACCAATACCTTTAACCGATTGAATCAAGGCTACATTTTCTGATGCAATTGCATTTTGAACTTCCTCTGAACTCATAGATGATAACATTGTTCTCGCAATACTTGGGCCAACTCCAGATACAGAAATTAAAAGTTTAAATACCTCTCTCTCAGTTTTTGTAATAAAACCATAAAGCGTATGAGCGTCTTCTCTTATTGAAAGATGAGTAAATAAACGAATATTTTCATCGGTTGGTAATGATGAAAAAGTTTGAAGTGAAACATGCAATAAATAACCAACTCCAGCGCAATCAACAACCACATAGGTAGGGTTTTTTTCTACAAGGCGTCCTCTAATTTGTGTAATCATACTTTCAATCCTTTTTTTCAGCTATACAATTATTTATCTCTTTCGTTGCTTTTGATGCGCATCTACTACTGCAACAGCAGCCATATTAACCATTTCATCAACACTAGCTCCTAATTGTATAATATGTACAGGTTTTTTAAAGCCAAGAATGATAGGTCCTACTGATTCTGAACCATCAATTTGTTTTAGTAATTTATATGTAATATTCGCTGATTCTAGATTAGGAAAAATAAGCACATTTACCTTTTTACCATTTAATTTAGAAAAAGGAAATTCTTTTGCTAACATTTCTGGATTTAAGGCAAAATCAGCCTGCAGTTCTCCATCAATATTAACATTTGGAAAGTATCGATGAATATAAGATACTGCGTCTTGAATTTTTTTTGAACTTTCAGATTTTGAAGACCCAAAGTTAGAAAACGATAACATTGCAATATTTGGTTTCATCCCAAACATTTTAGCAATTTTATAAGTCATTTGAGAAATCTTAGCCAGTTCTTTAGCTGACGGATTAATATTAATAGTTGTATCGGCCAAAAACATAGGGCCTTGTTTGGTTAACATTAAATTGGTTGCAGCAATTTTAGATACTCCCTTGTCTTTACCAATTAACTCTATCATTGGCTTAACAACTGTAGGGTAAGGTCTAGAATAACCCGTAATTAAAGAATCTGCTTCGCCTTCATTAACCATCATGGCGGCAAAGTAGTTTCGTTCACGCATCAATTTTTTTGCTTGATGAAGACTAATTCCTTTTCGCTGTCTAGTCTCCCAATATTTGGTGGCAAAATAATTTCTACGTTCTTGTTCTTCATCTGTTTTAGGATCAAAGATTGGAACTTCTGCTGTGAAGCCTAACTCTTCTTTTAATCCTAAAATAACATCTTTCCTACCTAATAAAATTGGCTTCCCTATCTTTTCCTCATGAACTCTTTGAGCAGCTTTTAAAACATCTATATGGTCAGCTTCTGCAAAAACAATACTCTTTGGACTTCTTTTAGCTCTATTGTGTAAGAGTCTTATTTCTTTACTTCCAATACCAGACCTATCCATTAATTGGTCTCGATATTTATCCCAATCATCAATAGGTTCGAGTGCTACACCAGATTCAATAGCTGCTTTTGCAATTGCTGGAGGTATTTCATATATTAATCTTGGATCAAAAGGTTTTGGAATAATGTATTCTTTTCCAAAAGATAAACTCACTTCATCGTAAACAATATTAACCTGTTCTGGAACTGATTGCTTAGCTAAATCTGCTAATGCATTTACAGCAGCCATTTTCATTTCCTCATTAATTTTTGTAGCTCTAACATCTAAAGCTCCACGAAAGATAAATGGAAATCCTAGTACATTATTTACTTGATTTGGATGATCTGACCTTCCAGTAGCCATAATAATATCATCTCTTGTAGCACAAGCTAGATCATAAGAAATTTCTGGAACTGGATTTGCCATGGCAAAAACTATTGGATCTTTAGTCATAGACAGTAACATCTCAGGAGAAACTATATCTCCCTTTGATAAACCAATAAATACATCTGCGTTTTGCATGGCTTCTTCAAGAGTATTAATATCTTTTTTTGTAGCAAATTCTTGTTTTTGAGACGTTAGGTTTTCTCTATCTTGTCTAATAACACCCTTGCTATCACACATAACAATATTCTCAATTTTTGCTCCTAATCTTAGGTAGAGACGGGTACAAGATATTGCAGCAGCACCTGCACCATTAACGACTATTTGTACTTTAGTTATATCTTTTTGAATGATTTCTAAAGCGTTTTTTAATGCCGCTGCAGAAATAATTGCAGTACCATGTTGATCGTCGTGCATTACAGGAATGTCTAGTTCCTCTATAAGTCTTTTTTCAATTTCAAAAGCCTCAGGAGCTTTAATATCCTCTAAATTAATTCCACCAAAAGTAGGTGCTATAGCCTTAACTGTATCTACAAATTTATCTACATCTGTAGCATCAATTTCTATATCAAAAACATCGATGTCTGCAAAAATTTTGAATAATAATCCTTTACCCTCCATAACTGGCTTAGATGCCAAAGGACCAATATCTCCTAATCCTAGAACTGCAGTTCCGTTTGTGATTACTGCAACTAAATTTCCCTTAGCAGTATATTTGTAGGTGTTTTTTTTGTCTTTTACAATTTCCAGGCAGGGTTCTGCAACTCCCGGAGAATATGCTAAAGCCAAATCATGTTGTGTAGCATATTTTTTGGTAGGAACTACCTCTATTTTTCCTGGTTTAGGCTTTGCATGATATAACAAAGCTTCATGCCTTTTTCTAGAATCACTCATCTAATCATTTTTTTTAAGACATACAAATATAGCTTTTATAAAGAAAAAGAGGTCTATAGAATATTAAGAGTTTATTGTATCTTGTTTAACAAAAAATTATAGCATTACACTTTTAACTTGTTTTAGGTTTACCTCAGATAAATTAACATAATTATTTATGAATAAATTTACTTTTCTAACGCTTTTGTTAAGTTGTTTTTCATCTTTTGCCCAAATTACTGGTAAAATTACAGACACAAACAAAGAGCCACTCTCTTTTGTTAGTGTATACCTTAATAAATCAATCACTGGAACTACCTCAAATGATAGTGGAAATTATGAATTAAATATAAAAAAACCAGGAGATTACACTATTGTTTTTCAATTTTTAGGATATAAGACTGTAAAGAAAAATGTATCCATTCAAAGTTTCCCATATACCCTTGATGTAAGTTTAGAAGATGAGGAAATAATGTTAGATGAATTTTCTATTACAACCAATGGAAATCCTGCTAATATTATCATTAGAAAAGCAATTGAAAGTAAAGAAATAAACACCAATAAATTTGAAGATTATACCTCTAATTTTTACTCTCGTGGGTTATTTAAAATAAAAAATGCTCCAAAAAAAATTTTTGGGCGAACCTTAGGTGATTTAGGAGGAGGATTAGACTCTACAAGAACCGGGATTATATACTTATCTGAAACCGTTTCAGAAATAGCCTTTCAAAAAAGACCTAAAAAATTTAAAGAAAAAATTATCGCTTCAAAGGTTAGTGGGTCTGACAACGGGATTAGTTTTAACAGAGCTGAAGAAGTAAATTTTGATTTTTACAGAAATGCTGTTTTAGTAGCAGAAAATAATTTAGTATCTCCTATTGCTGACGAAGCTTTTAGCTTCTATACCTATAAGTTAGAGGGTTCGTTTTATGATAAAAACGAAAAATTAATATCTAAAATTAAAGTTATTCCTAAACAAGTTGGAGGTAGAGTTTTTAACGGGTTTATTTATATTGTTGAAGACGATTGGGCAATTTATGGTATTGATCTTGTTGCTAATGGAAAACAAGTTGGAATTCCAATTATTGATAAATTAAGATTTAAACAAAACTACAATTATTCAGGAATTAATGATGCTTGGATAAAAATTTCTCAAACTATAGATTTTAAATTTGGGCTGTTTGGATTTAATGTAAATGGACGGTTCTCTGCTGGATATTCAAATTATAATTTTGAGCCCAATCTCACAAAAAAAACATTTACAAAAGAAGTTTTATCTTTTGCAATAGGAGCTACAAAAAAAGATGCTAATTTTTGGAATCAATTAAGGCCTGTTCCTTTAACCAATGAAGAGCTTGAAGATTACAAAATTAAGGACAGTATTAAGATGGTTCGCGAATCAAAGTCGTATTTAGATTCTATCAATAAAATTCAAAATAAGGTGACTTTTTTATCTCCAATTATTGGATATACATTTCAAAATTCTTTCAAAAAATGGTCTCTTTCTTTTGATGGTTTGATAGAAGACTTCAGTTTTAATACTGTACAAGGATTTCATTCGTCATTAGGAGTAAACTATTTTAAACGTCAAAATGATAAAGGAAAATGGTGGTCTGCAGGTTTGGGTGTATCATATGGTTTATCAGAAAAAAAAGCGAGACCTACATTTTATTTTAGCAGAAAATGGAATAATATTTCTAAGCCAAGATTTTATCTTTCAGGTGGGATTACTACTGCACAGTTCAATGGAAGAAACCCTATTAAAAAATTGGATAACTTAATTCGTTCTCTTACTAGAAGACTAAATTATATAAAGATTTATGAAAAGGAATTTGTAAAAATAGGTTATTCAGAAGAAATTCTTAACGGTTTTTATTTTTCATCTTCTTTAGAATATGCAAATAGAAAACCATTGTTTAACACTTCAAATTATTCTTTTGCAAGTCAGAGTATAAACGATCCTTACACATCTAATAATCCATTAGAACCTGATAATTTTACAAGTTCTGTTTTTACTGAACATAAAATCGCAACTCTTAACATTGGATCAACTTTTGTTTTTGGCCAAAAATATTTGTCATATCCAGACAGAAAGTTTAATGTTAGTGAAAGCAAATTTCCTTCATTAAATGTAAATTATAGAAAAACTTTTGGTGCTTCAAATTCTGAGTTTAATGCAGATTTAATTACCGCTAGTTTAAAGCAAGATGTCAACGCTGGTAATTATGGTGAATTTTTCTATTATATAAGAGGTGGTGTGTTTTTGAAAAATAAAAATATTGCTTTTATGGATAATTTACAGGCAAAAGGGAACCAGATGTTTATTGTTACAGATGACAATCGTAGATATAATTTTGGCTTATTAGAGTATTATCGATTTTACAGTAATAATAGATACACAGAAGCGCATTTAGAACACAGTTTTAATGGGTATTTATTAAGAAAAATTCCTTTGATTAATAAATTAAACTTTCATTTAGTTACAGGGGTTAAAGGTTTGTTTATGTGGGATAAAAAACCCTATTCTGAATATTCAATTGGTATAGATAATATAGGGTTTGGGAAATGGCGAGTTTTACGAGTAGATTATGTAAAATCTAATTACAATGGAATAAAAGGAGATGGGTTCTTATTTGGTCTAACCTTCTAATAGAAATATCTATTATCTTTGACACCATGAATTTAAAAGTTCTTCTTTTTGGAATATCAACGGATTTAGTTGGTGAAAAAAGCATTTTTTTCCCTGTTTCACCAAATACAACTGTTTCAGAGTTTAAGGTACTATTACAAAAAAAATATCCTCAATTGAGTGAAATAAATTCTTACGCAATAGCAATAAATGAAAGTTATGCCGTTAACGAAACAATATTGAAAGAAAACGATCTAATTGCAATTATTCCACCAGTAAGTGGGGGTTAATCTCTCAAATATTTTTTATCTACATAGAAAGTTCCAAAAGGAATAATTGACGCCAATAAAACAATTCCAAATTTCTTGATGTTCCACTTCATCTCTGGTTTTAACAAAAAGGCTAGTACTATATATCCTACAAATAACAACCCATGAGGCATGCCTAATAGCTTGACATATTGTGGGTCATTCATCCAATACTTAATTGGAACAGCTACAAAAAGTAATAATAAATAAGAAGTTCCCTCTAAAAAACTAACAACTCTAAAAAAAGATTTCATAACTATTAATGTATAAATTATTCTTACAAAGATACGTGCAAGATTTCCTATTTTTGTAAAAGTATGAGCAATACTTCTATTAAAATTACTTCAGAAAAATTAAACTTAGATAAATGTTACGAATTTGTAACAGACGATTCTTGTGGAGGTATTGTAGCTTTTGTTGGAACTGTAAGAAATAGCACCCAAGAAAAAGAGGTAATACAATTGGAGTTTTCTACCTACAAGCCCATGGCAACTAAAGAAATGCAATTTATTGCTGAAGTAGCTTTAAAAAAGTTTTCTATAAAAAAAATAGCTATTCATCACGCAGAAGGACTGCTTCAAATTGGAGATATTCCTGTAATTATTGTAGTTTCTGCTCCACACAGAAAAGCTGCATTTGAAGCCTGCGAATTTGCTATTGATACTTTAAAAGAAACGGTTCCTATTTGGAAAAAAGAACATTTTTCTGATGGAAAAGTTTGGGTAAATGCACACCCTTAATGTTATCTGATAAAATACTGTGATCGAATCTTTAAAACAATTCACCATCAATAATAACTACTTATCCCACCGGTTAAATTCAATACATTTAAGGTTGGATACTTTTCTTTTAGTTGTGCTGTAGCTTTGTAACTATTTAGCCCCTTTTGACAAACCATAACGTATATTTTCTCTTTATCAATTTTTAAAGTGTTCGCATCAAATTCATGGATTGGAATGGTTTGATGTACTTTGAAAGGTAACTGTAAATTAGGTAAAACAGCAATTAATTCAAGATTTGAATCTCCAATTTTATTTTTTAACTCCTTTGGAGAAATTTGCCAATCTGGATTTTGAATTCTACATGCAGGATCAAAATAATTTTGGGTAGAAAATAATGATACCATTTCTTTCTTCGATATATTGGAGGATAGTTTCATCTTTAATTGTGTATTTTCAAGTACATTATAAATTAACAGCTCATTAGTTAAAGGTTTTCCAACTCCTGTTATAATTTTTAAAACTTCATTTACTTGAGCAGTTGCAATCATGCCAACAATTGCGTTCAATGTTCCTGCTTCTTCACAATTAGCAACATCTGTATTCATGTCTGGAAATGCATCGCGTAAATTAGCTGAAAAACCTCCATCCTCCTGTCTTAAGTTAAAGCTACTTACATAACCATCAAACTTATATAAAGAACCGTATACCAATGGTTTCTCATGAATAACACAAGCATCATTTAGTAAATACTTTGTGGGTAAACTATCGGTTCCGTCAACGACAACATCATATTCAGAAATTAATTCAATTACATTTTCTTTTATAATAGCTTCTCTAGAAAAACTAACTTCAGTAAAAGGAGCTCTTTGTGAAATGAAGTTTGCTAGACATTCTGATTTTGAAAATCCAACATCATCTAAAGAATAAAAAACTTGCCTATGTAAATTGGTAATGTCTACGGTGTCAAAATCTATTAAATGAAGTTTTCCAATTCCGCTAGCCCCTAAATAGACAGCAATTGGGCTTCCTAAACCTCCACATCCAACTACCAAGACTTTTGCCTCTTGTAGTTTTTGCTGCCCAGCTTCACCAATTTCTGATAAAGTGATTTGGCGTTTAAATAAATCTGATGTACTAATAGGTGACATTTTTTAATTTAATTCTTTTATTGCGGCATTATATTCTTCTGGTGTATTGATATTTCGTATTAAATTATCTTCTACTTCTACAATTTCAACATCAGAATTAATAAGCATTTTACGCGGGCAAGAGTACCCTTGTGCTAAATATTGTAGTAATATTGGATATGCTTTTGGCTCGTATATAGTTATTAAAGGCTCAGGAAATTGCTTCCCTTTTCCTATGACAGCAGTGGCTACTTTAGCTGGGTTTCTTTTTTCTAACAATAGCCTCACTAAGTTTTCATCTACAAATGGCAAGTCGGTTGCTAACACCAACCAAGCAGAATTTGGGTCTTTTTGAAAGGCAGAACAGATTCCTCCAAAGGGTCCTAAATTGAAAAATGTATCATGAATTTCATCATCTTGTTTATTGTTTCTTTGAACAGAGTAATACGTATTGAGCCCTTCTTGTTCAAGTAACTTCTTAATAAATTCTTTTTGAGGTTTTCCATGATAATTCAATTCCGATTTATCTTTCCCCATTCGAGTACTTTTTCCTCCCGTAAGAACCAATCCTTTACTATTTGGAATGGTTTCTGATATAATTTGAGAAATATGATGGGTGATTTTTTCAACTTCATTAATATGGTAACAAGGAATTTCCCTCCAATTAGGAAACTTGTCTTTTAACGATTGAAAAGGTTCAATTTCTTGAATAAGTTTAACAAAAAAATGAACTTCAGAAATTTGTTCAATTCGTTTGTTTATAGAAGCTTCTTTTTCTGGATCAAGGAATACAATTTGTTTTTCTCCTGGGTAATGATTGCCATTAATAAAGACAAAATCAAACTGAGTAAATTGAATTCTTTGTACATATTTGTTTACAGGGCTAGAGGTTGTAATGTTTAAATTACCATCGTGGTGAAAAGTGAAGTCTGTTAATAGGTTTTCTTCAACATTTTTAGCGTGAGAAGCGTCAAAATAGGCAAAGTTATAATTTGAAATCCTTTTAGAAACTTCAAAAACTAAATCAGAAATAACACTGCATTTTGCTCCTAAAATTGATATTTCATTGGATGCAAAAATTCCATTTTTTCTTCGGGAAAGGTTGGTGTGTTTTTGATGTTTAGCCATTATTTAAATCTGATTTTCCTCCTGTTTTCTCTAGTAACTTTACTTCTTTAATAATGATATCTTTACTGATACTTTTACACATATCGTAAATGGTTAAACAAGTTGCTGAAACTCCGGTTAGAGCCTCCATTTCAACCCCGGTTTTTCCTTCGATAATGACCTCACATAATACCTCTACATGTTCAGAATTTATGATATTAATATTAATATCTACTCCATTTATTAATAACGGATGACACATAGGAATGATTTCTGATGTCTTTTTTACTCCTTGGATCCCTGCTATGATAGCGGTTTGAAAAACAGGTCCTTTTTTAGTAATTAACTCCTCATTGTTAAAATGGGCAATTATTTCTTTCCCTAAAAACATGGTTGCTTTTGCAATGGCAGTTCTTTTGGTGATTTTCTTATCAGAAACATTTACCATTTTGGGATTATTTTTTTCGTTTAGATGACTAAAATTGCTCATTATCTATATCTTATTATTGGATAATTTTCTCCTTTCTTATACTCATTTTTATCTTTTGGTAATTGAATAAAAGCATCAGAATTTACCAAACTAGCTAAATCACCAGAACCATTGCCTTTTATAGGTGTAGCTAACAAGTGCCCATTTTTATGGGTTAATTTAACTTGTAAAAAATACGTTAAATTTGGTTTAAATGAAACATTTTCTGTTAGAATTGCGGTTTCCTCAGTAGTGTTAACTCCTAAAGATTTAAAATACCATGGATAAAAATAAGCTAAACAATTTGCAAAAGTTGATATTGGATTTCCAGGGAAAGCAAATAATCTACATGTCTTCATTTGACCAAACCAAAAGGGCTTTCCTGGTCTTTGTGATACCTTATGAAATAATTTTTCTACTCCTAATTCTTTAAAAACTTCAGGAAGAAAATCAAATTTACCCTTACTTACAGCTCCACTAAATAATAAGACGTCAAATTCTTTTAAATACTCTTTTATCTTTTTTTTCAGAATAGGTTTATCATCTGAAATATGATCTGTTTTTGATGAAACATGTAAGCGATCTAACAATGAAACTAGAGTATATACATTGCTCATTCTAATTTGATGATCTAATGGGGTTTCGTTTACACCAACTAATTCATCTCCTGTAGAAATGATCATAACTTTAGGTTGTTTAGCTACCATTACTTTGGAGCTGCCAACTGTTGCCAATACACCAATTTCTGAAGCAGCAATACGTTTATTTTTTTGAATTAAAATATCCCCTTCTTTTCTATCTTTTCCTTTTTCGTGAATGTTCTGAAAATATGAAACCTCCTCTATTTGAATTTTTGCTATTCCGTGCTCGATGAGTACATCTTCGTATCTAATAACTACGTTTGTATTTGCTGGTAATACAGCCCCTGTCATTACTTCAATACAATTCTTGTTGTTACTTAGTGAAATTTGAGGGCTTCCTGCTGGCTGAATTCCCTCTATAAAAAATGCTCTTTCTCCATTTTTAAAGGAAGTATAATCTAATGCAATACCATCCATTGAGACTCTATTAAATGGGGGAAAATCTCGGTCTGCAAGAATATCTTCTTTTAAAACCCGCCCAACAGATTTTATAAAAGGAATTTTTTCCGATCCAAAATCTAGGCTATTTTTTAAAACAATTTTTTGAGCTTCTTGAACTGAAATCATTTAATTAATATTATTTTAGGTTAAATAAATATGTTTAACCACCTATTGTTGACATACTCTCAGAAACATTCCCTTTTTTTCGATTTGTTTCAGCTTCAAAACCATTTGCAGGTTTTTCTTTTACTAATTTTAAGAAAAGTTCTTTTAAATCATTATTACTAGCTCCATTTCTTAAGAAATCTCTAATGTTAAAAACTCCATCGTCAAATAAGCAATTTTTGAAAGTTCCTACTGGTGTAATTCTAATTCTATTACAATCTCCACAAATAGTTCTTGTAAATGCAGGAATAATTCCTACAGTTCCTTTATGCCCATAAACTTTAAAATTCTTAGAGGTTGATGATTTTTCTGAAATAAGTGATTCAACATTAAACTTAGTTTTTATTTCTTTTAAAATGCGAGTATAATTCCAATTTTCAGTCATATTTCGTTGTCCTTTCCCATTAAAAGGCATTTCTTCAATGAAACGAACTGCTACATTTTTGCTTTTTGTTAAGGCAACAAAATCAATAATTTCATCTGTATTAAATCCTGGCTGAACTACAACATTCAGTTTTAAATTTAAACTACTTTTTTCTAGAGCTTCAAATGTTTTGTATACTTCTGGAAAGACATCACGTCTTGTAATTTGATGAAACTTTTCTTTCTGCAAACTATCAATACTTAGATTGATATGTTTAATTTTTTCCATCTTTTCTAGGGTTGGAATGTGTTTGGCAATCATAGCTCCATTAGTGGTAATATTTATAGCCTCTAATAAATCATTAAATGATAACATTTCTAAAAACCCCACAAAGTCTTTTCGAACAAAAGGTTCGCCTCCTGTTAATCTTATTTTTGTAACGCCTAATTCTGTTAATACTCGAATGATTCGATACATTTCTTTGAAGGTTAATAAATCAGTTCGAGGAGCAATTTCAATTCCATGAGCAGGCATACAATATTGACATCTTAAATTACATCGATCTGTAACTGCCAAACGAATATAATTCATTTGTCTTCCAAAACTATCTATCAATTGCTCTCGCATGCTCAACTGGTTTAGCTTACTTTATTGTTTTTAAATTAATTAGGTAATCTATTGCTGAGCAAGCCATATATGAATGCTCCTATTAAAGCTCCTAAAAGGATAATTAAGGCAGGTAACCATTTAAATCCTAAAATAACAAATACCGGAGCTGCACAGGCGCCAGAAATACCCCAGCCTAAGCCAAAAAAAGTACCTCCAACTAATGTTCTAACAACTCCCCTTTTTTTTGGCTTTGGAATTATTTTATTCCCATTTATATCTTTAATATTTCCTCTTTTAAACCATTGCATAATTACAGAAGAGATTATAATTGCACCCCCAATAATTCCAAACATATGAAAGGATTGAAATTTAAACATTTCGTAAAATCGAAACCAAGAAATAGCTTGTACTTTACTTAAAACAATTGCAAAAAAGATTCCTAAAACTAAAAATTTTATATTCTTCATTATCTAAAAAATTAAAGGGATTAAAAACCAAACTGCTATAATACCACCAATAAAAAACCCTATTACCGCTAATAATGATGGTAGTTGAAAATTACTCAATCCAGTAATAGCATGCCCTGAAGTACAACCTCCAGCATAACGAGTACCAAAACCGATACAGACTCCAGATAGAATTAAAATTAAGAAGCCTTTAATGGACAAAGCTACATCATTACTAAAAATTTCGTCTGGAAAGTAAGTTTTCCCTACGTTTGAAAATCCTAAATCTGTTAACTCTTGAAGCGTTTTTGGATTTAAATCTATTGCTTGATCGAGTATTAAATAATTTGAAGAAATGAAACCCCCAATAATTAGTCCTACAACAAAAAGTAGTGCAAAGTCTCTTTCTTTCCAATCTTTTTTAAAATAATCAGAAATTTTTCCAGCACCTGCCATTGTGCATAATGTTTCAAAATTGGTTGAAGCTCCAAAATTTTTACCAAAATAAAAATATAAAAAGAGGGTTAGTGCTATAAGAGGCCCACCAAAATACCATGGCCAGGGTTGAAAAATAATTTCCATATTTATAAACTTAATTGTGTGTTAATATACTGCATTATTTGAGCTGTAGCTCCTTTATTTTTTTTAATATAAATGTCATTTATTTTACCAGTTTCATTTCTAAAATGAATATCATTTTTTAATCTCCTAAAAATACTAGAAAATGTTAACTGATTATTTATCGAAATACAACCCTGTAACTCTACTAAATCTAATGCCTCCTTAAACTTACCATACTCAGGTCCGATAACAATAGGAATCCCATATGCTGCTGGTTCCAATATATTATGCAGCCCTGTCTTAAATCCTCCTCCAACGTATGCAACATCTGCATAAGAATATATTTTAGTTAATAATCCTATAGTGTCTATAATTAACACGGTGAACTCTGAGAGAGTTTTTCCTTCTTTTTCAGAATATAAAATGGCTTCTTTTTTGAAAGATACTTTTAGTTTCTTAATAGATTTAGAATCTATGGTATGTGGTGCTATTATAAATTTTTCTCCCTGAGAATTATTAATGTAGTTTACCAAAAGTTCTTCATCTTCAATCCAAGTACTACCAGCAACAACAGTATATTGATTGTTTTTAAATTCTGATATAAATGGCAGTGAATTATCTTGTTCTAAAATCTTTGAAACACGATCAAAACGAGTATCTCCCGTTACAGAAATATTGTTAAATTTTATAGATTCTAATAACATTTTTGACGATAAATCTTGCACAAAAAAATGATGAAAAGCAGTCAAAGATTTTTGCATCCATTTTCCTGCAGGATTAAAGAAAAACTGATTTTTCCTAAAAATACCTGAAACTAGAATTGTGGGAATAGATTGTTTTTTTAACTCCCCTAATAAATTTGGCCAAAATTCATACTTAACAATAATTGCAATCTCAGGATGAACTTCCTCAACAAACCTCTTCATATTGGCTTTTGTGTCAAAAGGCAAGTAGCAAACAAGGTCTGCTAAATTTGAGTTTTTCCTGATTTCATATCCTGAGGGAGAAAAAAATGTAACTATAATTTTATAATCTTGGTAATTACGTTTAACAGCTTCTATTATTGGCATAGCTTGTTCAAATTCACCTAAAGAAGCAACATGGAACCATATTTTTTGATCACTTTTTTTGAGTATGGAGAGTTTCTGAAAAGTTTTTTTTCTTCCACTTATAAATAATTTCATTTTTGAATTAACTAAGGCGTAGTTTCTTAAAAAGAAATAGGTAAGATGCGTTATGAAATTATAGAAAAAAGTCATCAGTGTAAATGTACAAAATAGGACATAAAAAAACGTCCAAACAAAGTTTGGACGTTTTATATTTTAAAGTGTTATTGTCTATGCCTCAAAAGGAACAACAGAAACATACGATCTGTTATCTTTTTTCTTTCTGAAAGCAACAACTCCATCAACTTTAGCATGTAATGTATGGTCTTTACCCATATATACATTTTCGCCTGGATTGTGAGTGGTTCCTCTTTGACGAACAATAATATTACCAGCAATTGCTGCTTGTCCTCCAAATATTTTAACTCCTAGTCGTTTCGATTCTGATTCTCTACCATTCTTCGAACTACCTACTCCTTTTTTATGTGCCATGATGCTATGGTTTTAAAATTGAAATTTTTATTTACTTAATACCTCTATTAATTCTGCTTTCTTTAAAGAAGTATATCCTGAAATACCTTTTTCTTTAGCTAAAGCTTTTAATTGAGCTACAGTCATAGAACTTACATCAGTAGATGCTGTTTCCTTTACTTCAGCTTTAGGAGCTTTTACTGCTTTTTCTTCCTTTTTAGGAGCAGCTGCCTTTTTAGCTGGAGCTTTCTTTGCACCTGATGCAGCAATACTCTCTATTTGAATTTCGCTTAAATACTGACGGTGTCCGTTTTTCTTTTTGTATCCTTTTCTTCGTTTCTTTTTGAAAACGATTACTTTATCACCTTTAAGGTGACCTAAAATTTTGGCCTTTACTTCGGCTCCTTCTATAGCTGGGGCGCCAACAGTAACGTTTTTACCATCTTCTAAAAGCATTACTTTATCGAAAGTTACTTTAGAACCTTCTGCTTCTTTTAAACGATGAACGTATACTTTTTGGTCTTTTGCTACTTTAAACTGCTGCCCTGCTATCTCTACAATTGCGTACATACTATTAAGTTTGTTATTAGCATTAATTAAAATATGCAATTTCAATATTGAAAATGCGGGTGCAAATATACTTTTATTTTTAAAATAAAACAACAGCAAATAGTCAAAAAAACATGCCTACAATAATAATAACTCTACTTTGAAAGATTTATCATGGGTTTGCAGCTATTTTATTTAACTTTATTAACAATATATATTCCTGTTAATATAATTATCCCAGATAATAACTGAAGATAACTTACCTTTTCTCCATCAATAAAACCCCAAATAATTGCAACTATAGGAATTAAATATGCAACTGAAGTAGAAAAAACAGGAGTAGATATTTGAATTAGTTTATTAAACATAATTTTTGCTAAACCTGTTCCAACTACAGAAAGTATTATTAAATATAAAATTGAGGAGTTAGTTTGAGGCGTAAACTCTACTGTTGAGAAAAACCCTGAAAATAATAATATTAGAAACACAGGAAGAATCAATAAAATAAAATGGCCAGCGGTAATACTCATCGCAGGAATATCTGATAAATGTTTTTTAATAATATTCACATTAAAAGCATATCCCAGAGAGGCTGTAAGTACAAAAATAGCATACCAATAATTTTGATTTGGGTTTAAAGAAGAACTTTCCATAATCAACATGATAGTTCCAGCTAAACCAATGAGTACACCAAAAAGCTGAATTCTCTTGAATATAACTCCAAAAAATAATGTACCTATTATAAGTGCATTTAGTGAAGTTAAAGAGTTCAGAATTGAAGCTACTGAACTATCTATTCCAGTAATTGCAAATGCAAAAAAGAAAGCAGGGAATAGAGTACCTAACAAGGAACTAACTACAACATACTTCCATTGATGTTTTTTTATCTTTTTTAAACTTTTAAATCCAATTAAAAGCACAAATACCCCGGCAATAAATGTTCTCAATGCTCCGAGTTGTATGGGAGTTAAACCGATTAAAGATTTTTTTATAAGTATAAATGAACTTCCCCAAATAATAGCTAAAACTATTAAATAAATCCACTTTTTATAATCGTTACTCATTCTCTACTTTTTATTGACATACAAAAATGAAATAAATCTTAAGATATACGTCATTAAATGCATAAATTTGTATGATAAAACAATCACGAAAAGCAATCATGAACACTAAATCGTTTTTTTTATCACTTTTTTTTAGCTCTCTTTTACTTTGGTCTTGTTCGGTTGATCGTGAAAAACCAAAGAATAAAGACTTGAAAAATGCTATTTCTCAGGTTGCTAAAATTCAAACTGCATCTTTTGCTATTTCAGGAATGACCTGTGAAATTGGTTGTGCTAAAACAATTCAATCTAAACTTTCAAAAAAAGACGGGGTTACAGATGCTGTAGTAGTTTTCTCAGATAGTATTGCCACAGTATCATTTGACAGCAATAAAACTTCTCCAAAAGATATAAGCTCTTTTATAACAGGTATTGCAGGAGGTGATGCTTATACCGCTTCTGAATTGAAATAAACATCATTATAATTTAAACTCATTATAAAGAAAAGACTTCTAGAAATAGAGATTTATTTTAGTGGTTTTTAATTTACCTTTGTAGAAAATTTCGTTTAGATGAAAAATCGATTCCCTGCGATTGTTAAAGTAACTTTAATAAGTCTTTATCTGATCTTTCTAGCTGGTTCAATTGTTAGAATGACAGGCTCTGGAATGGGGTGCCCTGATTGGCCAAAATGTTTTGGTTATTATATCCCCCCAACTTCTGAAGAACAAATTACTTGGCAGCCAAATTCTACCTATGAGGAAGGCATTATAATCATTAAAAATGAGGTGCTTTATGTAGCTGAGAGAAAAGTAAACACCTCATCAGTATTTGATGAAACAAACTGGGAAGAATATACCAAACATGAATATGCAACCTTCAATAAATTTCATACTTGGGTTGAGTATATTAATAGATTAATAACTGTATTATCTGGTTTTATTTTTCTGTTTCTACTCGCTGGTTCTTTAAAATTTAGAAAAGAAAATAAATGGATTCCAATACTATCATTTATTGCCTTTTTCTTTATGTTGGTTGAAGCTTTTTTGGGTAAAATGGTTGTTGACAGTAATTTAAAACCTACAATGATTACTGTCCATATGGTTATCGGACTATTAATTATTGGTCTTATACTTCGTCTATTATTTATTATTAGAGAAGAAAAAACAGTTTTCAAATATCATTCTTTATTCAATAAACTTCTCATAGTATCTATTATTTTTTCTATAATTCAGATAGCAATGGGGACTCAGGTTCGTCAATTTATAGATGAGCAAGTAAAGTTATTTGGTTTTGAAAATAAAGAGTATAGTTTAATGAATCCTAGTTTTAAGTTTTATTTTCATCGATCATTTACAATTGCTATTATCTTAGTAAATTTTGGATTATTTTATCTAAACCAGCTTCATAAATTAGGTTACAAATTAATAAAATGGATTTTGGTTTTGCTTTTTTTAGAGACTATTACTGGAATTTTAATGTACTATGCAGAATTTCCGTTGGGAACCCAAGCCGTTCATTTGCTTTCTGGGGCACTACTATTTGGGGTTCAATTTTACTTGTGGCTTCAGAGTAGAAAAATATAGGTAAAAGTTTAATGGCAAATTGTAATTGCTGTGAAATGTATTAATTTATTGCTCCCATTTAAAAGTCTCCATTAAATGGAAGATGTCATTTTTTATATAATCTATTGCAGGAAGTAAAGAGTCATAATTTGGTTTAATCTTAAAATACAAAGCCCCTTTTATAAAATGATTTGTACTGTCTGTGATATGAAATTGAATGTGAGATGCTGCATTTCCAGTAATATTATAAAGCGTCCCATAGATCATTCCCTTATCGTTTACATAATTATTTGAAGAAATCTGTTCAGCTCTTGAAGTATGTTTAAATACTAATTTTTCTGACTCTACCAATAGTTCTCGGAGATTCTTATCTATTTTTCTGTAGGTGATGTCTAAAGATGCCTTTAGTCTTGGATATTCTAACTTAAGCCAATTATTAGGGCTATCTTTTATTGTTACTCTTTCAGAAAATTCAAATGAGTAGGGTCTTTTTAAAAGCAATTCTTGATAGACTGGCTTTTTATATTCTAAATTCAAAAATGCTTTTGGCTTAGGTAAGGTTTCCTCAGAGCAAGAAATGAAGAAAAAAATAATAAGACTATAATAGAATCTATTCATGATTTCTTGTAACCTTTAATTGTTTAATTCGCTTTCTGTCTAAGGCCTCAATAGTAAAAGTATATATATCAAAATTTATTTTTTCTCCTATTTTTGGAAATTTTCCTGATATTTCTAGAATAAAACCGGCTATGGTTTCAGACTCTCCTTTGTATTCCTCAAATTTTTCTTCTTTAGTCTCTTCTAAAACTTTACAAAAGTCTTTAATCGTAATTTTACCATCAAAAATATAATTATTGGCATCAATTTTTGAATAGGAAAGATCATCTGAATCAAACTCATCATTAATTTCACCTACTATCTCTTCAATGACATCCTCTAGGGTAACAATTCCACTAGTTCCTCCATATTCATCTACAACTATAGCTAAATGATTTTTTCTTTCTCTAAATTCAACCAAAAGATCATCTAATTTTTTGTTTTCAGGCACAAAAAATGGTTCTCTTAATAATTTTTGCCACTTAAACCCTTTTTTATCTAAAAACCCAAGTAAGTCTTTTGAATATAAAACCCCAATAATATTATCGATAGAATCCTTGAAGACTGGATTTCTAGAATAGCCGTTATTTAAAATTTTTTTTAACACCTCATCATAAGATTCCTCATAAGACAGGGCAAAAATGTCTATTCTTGGTTTCATAATTTGAACCGTTTCAGTATTCCCAAAACTCACAATTCCCTCTAAAATCTTTTGTTCCTCTTTTGTTGTTGATCCTTCTGAAGTAAGTTCTAATGCCTTTGATAGAATTTCTACTGAAAAATTTGAATTTTTACTCCCTAATTTTTTTTCAATAATATTGGTTAAATTTATTAAAGGGGAACTTAATGGAGTTAAAAAAAATGTGAGAAATTGAAGTGGTCTACTCATCAAATTACAAAACCTAAGAGCTCTTCTGGAGGCATAAACTTTAGGTAATACTTCTCCAAAAAGAAGTATAAGGAATGTAACTAATACTACTTCAATTAAAAACTTAACAATACTTGACGGGAGCGTGAAACCTATTATTGTGAGTGATAAATTTTGCGCTTTAAAAAAAACTTCTCCTAGCGATGCAAAAATTAATACAATAAGAATATTTATAAAATTATTAGTAATTAAAATAGTGGCAAGTAATTTACTTGGGTTTTGTAAAAGTAATACAACTGGGTTCTGTTCTTTACTTTCATCAGAAATTTTTATAATATCTGTTTTTGACAGAGAGAAGAAAGCTACCTCTGTTCCAGATATTAAAGCAGAACAAAAAAGTAATACAATAAAAAAGATAATTGCAGTTAAAGACATGAGATCTAACTGAGCCATAAGTTGTAATAAAATTTCAGGGTCTGAGTCCAAATAATAAAATTTTATAATTTTTTAAAATGGTAAATCGTCTTCAATAGTCTCGTTTTTATCTTGGGAGGTTATCATTGAAGATTTATCTGCATTAGTTAAAGCAGATCCTTCAGTTTCTTTTTTAGTCGATAAAAAAGTCATGTTAGCTACGTGAATTTCTGTGGTGTAACGTTTTTGACCATCCTGTAACCATTGACGAGTCTTGATGCGCCCTTCACAATAAACCTTATCCCCTTTGGTTAAATATTTTTCACAAATTTCAGCAAGTTTATTTCTAACCACTATAGAATGCCATTCCGTATTGGTAACCTTTTGCCCTGTTTGCTTATTTGTATAATTTTCATTTGTTGCTATTGGGAAACGCCCTATAGAATTACCTCCCTCAAAATAATTCATTTTCACCTCGTCTCCTAAATGACCTATTAATATTACTTTGTTTATTGTTCCAGACATTACTTAATGTAGATTATTATACCAAATGTACTAAAAATTTTGATTGAATTTTGAGTTGAATTCTTTCATAAAATTGGCGATTAACACTGATGTAGGGAATAGCTCCAATGAATCCCAATTTATTGTTGCTCTATCATAATGATCGGTTTTTATAATCCAAAATTTTGTAAATAAATGCTGATGAGATAGCTTGTGTACAATTGAATGTTCATTAAATAATTGAATTGTTGCATTCTTGGGGACAAGTGCCTGAAAATCTGATAAATTAACTAAATCTTCTATATGAGTTTCCTTAACAGTTTCTATTAATGGAAATTGATATAACCCTTGCCATATTCCATTACCAGTTCGTTCCTCGAAAATTGTTTTACGGTCCTTGGTTACAAATACAAAAAAATTGAAATATTTTTTTTTCACTTTCAATTTCTTCTCTTTAACAGGTAAATCTTTCACTAGCTTCTTTTCAAAAGCAATACAATTTGAACCCATTGGGCATTCATAACAATTTGGGCTTTTAGGTTTACATTGGAGTGCTCCAAAATCCATAATTGCTTGATTATATATTCCTGGTTTTTTAATGTCAAGTAACGATTGTGCTAAAGTTTTAAATTCTTTAATTCCTTTTGTACTATTTATGGGTGTGTCTATATTAAAAACCCTAGATAAAACTCTATATACATTACCGTCAACAACTGCAGCGGGTTCATCAAAACAAATTGAAGAAATAGCTGAAGCTGTATAATCTCCTATCCCTTTTAATTTTATAAGTTCATGATAACTTGTTGGAAATTTTCCACATAACTCATTGGATATGTATTTAGCTGTAAAATGAAGGTTTCGTGCTCTAGAGTAATACCCTAAACCTTGCCACATTTTTAAAACTTTACTTTCCTTAGCATTTGCTAGGTCTTCGACTGTTGGAAAAACAGAAGAAAAAGCTAGGTAATAACTCATTCCTTGAGAGACTCTTGTTTGCTGAAGGATAATTTCTGACAGCCAAACTAGATAAGGGTCTCGAGTTTTCCGCCAAGGTAAATCTCTTTTGGTTTGTAAATACCAGTAAATTAATGTGTTAGAAAAATTCATTAAAAATGATTGTGCTTACAATATTACGTCTTAAAATTGATATATTTTTATATGTTTATTTTTACGGAATAGATTAATTATCATATATTTGCCAGCAAATTTTTAGGGAAAAATATAAATTATAGAACATGACGAAAGCAGATATTGTGTCGAAAATTTCGGACAAATCAGGAATTGAAAAAGCAGATGTATTAGCAACAGTAGAAGCATTTATGACAGAAGTAAAAAGTGCTTTAGAACAAGGAGAGAATGTTTATTTAAGAGGTTTTGGAAGCTTTATCATTAAAACTAGAGCAGAAAAAACTGGAAGAAATATTTCTAAGAACACTACTATTAAAATTCCAGCTCATAATATTCCAGCTTTTAAGCCAGCTAAAACTTTTACTGAAGGAGTAAAAAGTAAAGTGGTAGTAAAGTAATTATACAAATCTAAATCGAAAGATTTACAAAATTAGACAATTATGCCAAGTGGTAAAAAAAGAAAGAGATCAAAAATCTCAACACACAAACGCAAGAAAAGAGCTAGAGCAAACAGACACAAGAAAAAGTAAGGTCTAACCTTACTTTTTCCTTATAGCTTTAAAACAAAACGTTCATTGAAATAGAGGTATTTATTCTGCATAAAGCAGAAGCCTCGTCTGGTATTTAAAAAAAATACCTGTTTATAATTAATCCATTATTTGTCAGTATTGACATTTAGTATAAAACCATTTCAGTATGAAAACAGAATTAATAATTCGTTCAAATTCATCTGATATTGATTTTGCCTTATTAAAAGATGGAAAACTTATAGAATTAAATAAAGAAACAACTGATAATAAATTTTCTGTTGGCGATATTTTTTTAGCCAAAATTGGAAAAGTATTAACAGGACTAAATGCTTCCTTTGTAAATGTTGGATATCCTAAAGATGGATTTTTACATTATCATGACTTAGGAGCAAAAGTTCAATCTTTAAATAATTTTATTAAGAAAGTAAGCACAGGTAAGTATAAAGAATTCACTTTAAAAAACTTTCGCTTTGAGAAAGATATTCACAAAGACGGAAGTATTAACGACGTAATAAAATCAGGTCAAAATTTATTAGTACAAATTGTAAAAGAACCAATATCTACTAAAGGTCCAAGGTTAAGCTCAGAGCTTTCCATTGCTGGTAGATTTTTAGTGCTAGTTCCTTTTTCTGACAGAATCTCTGTTTCTCAAAAGATTGAAGATTCAAAAGAAAAAGAGCGATTAAAAAGATTAGTAAAAAGCATTAAACCAAAAGGGTTTGGTGTTATTTTAAGAACTGTTGCTGAAGGTAAAAAAGTAGCAGAACTCGATAAAGATTTACAAAATTCATTAGATCGTTGGAAAACCATGTGTAAGCGCATTGCGAACACTAATACTCCAACAAAAGTATTGAGCGAACTAAATAGAGCTTCCTCAATTTTAAGAGATGTAATGAATGATTCTTTTACAAATATTGTAACCAATGATGAAACTCTTAAGCTAGAAATTAAAGAGTATCTTCAAGAAATTTATCCTGAAAAGGAAAAAATTGTAAAACTTCATAAGTCTTCTACCCCAATCTTTGAAAAATATGGAATAGAGCGCCAAATAAAAACATCTTTTGGTAAAACTGTTTCTATGAGTAGAGGAGCTTATTTAGTAATTGAGCACACTGAAGCATTACATGTAATTGATGTTAACAGTGGAAACCGTTCTAATAAAGCAGGTTCTCAAGAAGAAACCGCATTAGAAGTTAATTTAATTGCTGCCACTGAAATTGCAAGACAATTGCAATTAAGAGATATGGGAGGAATTATTGTCATTGACTTTATTGACATGCATCGTGCAGAGAATAGAAATAAACTATTTCAGCACCTAAAAGAACACATGTCTTTAGACAGAACAAAGCACAAAATTTTACCGCCAAGTAAATTTGGATTAATACAAATTACTAGGCAGAGAGTTCGACCTGAACTCAGTATTAAAACAACAGAACCAAACCCTAATAAAAATGGAGAAGTCGAAGCTCCTATTGTTTTATTAGACAAAATTGAAGCAGATTTAGAACGTATTATTTCTAATCCTAAAAATAAAAATGTGGTGTTGAACGTACATCCTTTTATTGCTTCTCATTTGACTAAAGGAATATCATCGATTCGTTTTCGTTGGTATTTAAAACACAAAAAGTGGATTACAATTATACCTAGAGATGCTTACAACTATTTGCATTACAAATTTAAAATTGTACGTAAATAAGGCACTTATATATATCAACAAAAACCCACATTGTTTTCAATGTGGGTTTTTTTTTGAGAATATTTTTACATAAAAAAACTCGCATGTGTTTATATGCGAGTTTTTTTAATTTTTGTAAATACGGAATTTACCATTCTTATTGATGATAGTAATCATAGATTTTTTTTGCTCTATACTCTCCAAGCAACTCCTTTAGTTCAAGGTAACTTGCTGTTTTAACACGTTTTGCAGACTTAAATTTACGTAATAAAGAAGTAATTGTTTGCTTGCCAATATTTGGAATTTGTTCTAACTCTGATTGAATAGCGCTTTTACTTCTTTTGTTTCTATGCAGTGTTATCCCAAATCTGTGTGCTTCATTTCTTAAAAACTGTATAATCTTTAATGTTTCGGATCTTTTATCTAAATACATTGGAATTGAATCCCCTGGGTAATAAATCTCTTCTAATCTTTTTGCAATTCCAATAATAGCTATTTTCCCTCTTAAACCAAGTAAATCAAGGCTTTTCAAGGCCGAGGATAGTTGGCCTTTACCTCCATCAATAACAATTAACTGAGGCAGAGACTCTCCTTCAGATAAAAGTCTCTTGTAGCGCCTAAACACGACCTCTTCCATAGAAGCAAAATCGTCTGGGCCATCTACTGTTTTAATAGTGTAGTGACGATATTCTTTTTTTGTTGGTTTGCCATTTTTAAAAACAACACAAGCAGCTACAGGATGGGTCCCTTGAATATTTGAATTATCAAAACATTCAATATGTCTTGGCTCTTCAGATAGTCTTAAATCTTTTTGCATTTGAGCCATAATTCGATTTACGTGTCGATCTGGATCTGCAATTTTAATTTGTTTAAATTGTTCTTGTCTGTAATATTTTGCGTTGCGTTCTGATAATTCTACTATACGCTTTTTATCTCCTACCTTTGGGACAGTTACCTTAATGGAAGTTCCTAAATCAATTTTAAAAGGAACATAGACCTCTTTTGATGTAGAATTAAATCGTTGTCTAATTTCTACAATTGCCAATTCTAAGATTCTTTTATTTGTCTCGTCTAACTTTTTTTTAATTTCTGTTGTATGAGATTGAATAATTGATCCATTGGCAATTTTAAAAAAATTAACATAGCCGTAGCTTTCGTCAGAAATAATAGAAAATACATCAACATTGTTTATACTAGGATTTACAATAGTAGATTTTGATTGATAGTTTGATAATAAATTTAATTTTTCCTTTACTTTTTGCGCCTCCTCAAATTCCATTTTAACTGCTAGTGATTGCATTATTTTCTGAAACTTATCTAAACTTTCTTTAAAATTCCCTCGTAAAATATTTCTTATTGCTTTAATCGTTCCTTTATAACCTTCCTCATCTTGAAAGTCTTCACAAGGGCCCTTACAATTCCCTAAATGATATTCTAAACAAACCTTATATTTTTTTGCTGTAATTTTTTCTCTTGATAAATCATAATTGCAAGTTCTAAGTGGGTATAGTTCTCTAATTAGATCTAGTAAGACTTTTACTGTTCGAACATTTGTATAGGGACCAAAATATTCTGAACCATCTTTAATAACTCTACGAGTCATAAAAACTCTCGGGAAACGTTCCTTTTTTATACAAATCCAAGGATAGGTTTTATCATCTTTTAACATGATATTGTACCTTGGCTGATGTTTTTTAATAAGATTATTTTCTAATAATAATGCATCTGTTTCAGTTTCTACAACTATATGCTTAATACTAACAATTTTATTTACTAGAATTCTAGTTTTAGCATTATCGTGATTTTTTGTGAAGTACGATGCAACTCTTTTTTTTAAATTCTTTGCTTTTCCTACGTATAAAATTATGTCTTCTTTATCAAAATATTGATAAACTCCAGGAGAATCTGGTAAAGTTTTTAGTTGAATTTCAAGTGAGGTTGGCATAGAACGAAAATACTATTTTATTTTTTCATATTGAATTGCCAAAGAAATGCAACTTAATAAAGACAACTATAAAATTCATGGAATCTTTAACAGAATTTATTACTTGTAAAGTAAAAATACTCTTATTCTGTTTTTTCCTTAGGGAATGCTGTTTTACTGAAAAGAAAAAGGAGAACTACACCTGAAGTTATGTAGGCATCTGCAGGGTTGAAAATATAATTAAAGAATCTAAAAAAATCTCCACCAATAAAAGGAATCCAATCTGGTAAAACCCCTTCCCATATAGGAAAGTAAAACATGTCTACAACCTTACCATAAAACAACTCTCCGTAGGGCTCTGAGGAAAATAATGTTGCTACATTAGTACCAGAAGGAGTATTAAAAATAACACCATAGAATACAGAGTCTATAATATTACCTACTGCTCCTGAAAATATTAATGAAATTGCTAAAATTACTGCAGTATGAGACCCTTTCTTTACATGATCAACCAACCAATAAATAATAGCAGAAACAGCAACAAGTCTAAATAATGTCAAAAATAATTTCCCTGCTTTTCCACCAAACTCAAACCCCATAGCCATCCCATTATTTTCAACAAAATGAATTCTAAACCAATTAAATACCTCTACTTCTTCTCCTAAAAAAAAGTTTGTTTTAATATAAATTTTGGCAATTTGATCTATAAATATTGCTAGGATTACAGTAAGTAAAGCAATGTTTTTTTTAGACATATTTCTTAAATTATTGAAGTAAAAAAATAAAACTGAAAAAGCTTCCTATAAGGAAGCTTATGTTTATTGACGTCTTTTTGCCTCAATACTTAAAGTGGCATGAGGAACTAACTTTAAACGTTCTTTCTGAATGAGTTTCCCGGTAACTCTACATACTCCGTAGGTTTTATTTTCAATTCTTATTAGCGCATTATTTAAATCTCTTATGAATTTTTCTTGGCGAATTGCCAACTGAACATTTGCTTCTTTGCTCATTGTTTCTGATCCTTCTTCAAAAGATTTAAACTGTGGTGAAGTATCATCTGTCCCATTATTTAACCCATTTTTATACGAACTTTGTAATAGGGCAAGGTCTTCTTCTGCTCGTTCTATTTTCTTTAGAATGATTTCTTTAAACTCTTGTAAATCTTCATCAGAATATTTTGTACTTGTATTCGACATGATTCTTACATTTTATAAATTAATATTTTACTTTTGATGGTATCAAACTCTATATCTAACCCATCTATTAATTGATCAACAAAAACCAATTCATCAGTTAATGTTTCACTCATAATATACTCTTTATTATCATTAATAGCTTCCTGTAAGTCGCCAAAATTTAAAACTGTTAGTTTAATTCTGTCTGTTACTTCTAACCCACTATCTTTTCGTGCGTTTTGTATTCTATTAATTAGCTCTCTAGCAATTCCTTCTTTTCTTAATTCTTCAGATATAGTAACATCTAAAGCTACTGTAATTGCCCCTTCATTTGCTACCAACCACCCCTCAATATCTTTAGATGAAATTTCAACATCTGAAAGCTCCAAGTTAATCATTTTTCCATCAAGTTCAACAGGTATTTTACCTTCTAATTCAATCTTCAGAATATCTTCTTTTGTAAAGCTTCGAATACTATTTGCAATCAACTTCATTTCTTTTCCAAACTTTGGCCCCAAAGTTTTAAAGTTTGGTTTAATTTGTTTCACTAAAATATCTGAAGCGTCTTCTAATAATTGAATCTCTTTAATATTAACTTCATGTTTTATGAGATTAGCTACAGCTAAAATGGATGACTTTTGTTCTTCATTTTCTACAGGAATCATTATTTTCTGAAGAGGTTGACGAACTTTAATTTTTTCTTTCGCACGAAGAGATAACACAAGAGAGGAAATGATTTGCGCATCTTCCATTTTACGCTCTAGTGATTTATCTATATAAGATTCTTCAAAAACAGGAAAATCAGCTAAATGGATACTTTCAAAGTTTTCTTTTTGAGAAACAGCATTCAAATCTAAATACAATTTATCCATAAAAAAAGGAGCAATTGGAGCAGCTAATTTTGAAATGGTAACCATACAAGTGTATAACGTTTGGTATGCTGAAATTTTATCTTGTTGATAATCTCCTTTCCAAAATCTTCTTCTACTTAATCTAACATACCAATTACTCAAATAGTCTTGAGTAAAATCTGAGATAGCTCTTGCAGCTTTTGTTGGCTCATATTCTTCATAAAACTTATCTACTTTTTGAATCAATGAATGCAATTCTGATAGAATCCAACGATCTAATTCTGGTCTATTATGAAGTAAAATATCGTCCTCCGAGTAATAGAATCCATCAATATTTGTATATAATGAGAAAAATGAATACGTATTATAAAGTGTTCCAAAAAATTTACGCTTTACTTCTTCAATACCATCTTTATCAAATTTTAAATTATCCCAAGGGTTTGCATTTGAGATCATATACCATCGAGTAGCATCAGCACCATAGGTGTCTAGTGTTTCAAAAGGATCGGCAGCATTGCCTAAACGTTTAGACATTTTTTGCCCATTTTTATCTAGCACTAATCCATTAGAAACTACATTTTTATAGGCTACAGAATCAAAAACCATGGTACCTATAGCATGTAATGTGTAAAACCACCCACGAGTCTGATCTACACCCTCTGCTATAAAATCTGCTGGATATGAGATATTATTATCTATTAATTCTTTATTCTCAAAAGGATAATGCCATTGTGCATAAGGCATTGATCCTGAATCAAACCAAACATCTATCAAATCACTTTCCCGTTCCATTGGTTTACCAGAAGGTGAAACCAATACAATTTGATCAACAATATTCTTATGAAGATCTAAAGTAGCATAATTTTCATCAGTCATATTACCCACTTCAAAGTCAGCAAAAATATCCTCTTTAAGTATCCCTGCATCAATAGATTTCTGAATTTCTGCTTTTAATTCTGCTACAGATCCAATGCAAATTTCCTCTTTTTTATCCTCTGTTCTCCAGATAGGTAAGGGAATCCCCCAATAACGAGAACGTGATAAATTCCAGTCATTTGCATTTGCTAACCAGTTCCCAAAACGTCCTTCTCCAGTTGAGGCTGGTTTCCAATTAATAGTTTTATTAAGCTCATGCATACGCTCTTTTACATCGGTAACTTTAATAAACCATGAATCTAATGGATAATATAAAATAGGTTTATCTGTTCTCCAACAATTTGGATAGCTATGCTTGTATTTTTCTACCTTAAATGCTTTGTTCTCCTCTTTTAACTTTATAGCTAGTTGAACATCTATTGATTTTTCTGGAGCTTCACCATCTTTATAGTATTCATTCTTAACATACTTTCCTCCAAATTCACCAAGTTCTTTTACAAATTTTCCTTGTAAATCTACTAATGGTACTAAGTTATCGTTCTCATCTTTAATGAGCATTGGTGGAATTTCGGGTTTTGCTTGTTTTGCAACTAAAGCATCGTCTGCTCCAAAAGTAGGAGAAGTGTGAACGATTCCAGTTCCGTCTTCTGTAGTTACAAAATCTCCAGAAATTACTCTAAATGCGTTTTGAGGATTATCATTAGGGAGAACATATTGTAATAATTGTTCATATTTAATTCCTACTAAATCTTTCCCAACAAACTCCTTTATTATGTAATATGGAATTTTTTTATCTCCTGAATTGTATGCTTGTAAACTTTCTACTTCATCTACTTGAAAATTGTTTTTCCCGCCGAATTGCTTGGAAACTAATTTTTTTGCAAGAATAACTTTTATTGGTTCAAAAGTGTATTGATTGAAAGTATCTACCAATACATATTCAATTTTGGGTCCAACAGTTAATGCGGTATTACTGGGTAATGTCCATGGTGTTGTTGTCCATGCTAAAAAATAAACCTCTCCTTCATTTTGCAAAAAGTTTGGAAGGGAATCATGAATTGCCTTGAACTGAGCAACAACAGTAGTATCTGTAACATCTTGATAGGTTCCTGGTTGATTTAATTCGTGTGAACTTAATCCAGTTCCTGCTTTTGGTGAATAAGGCTGAATGGTATACCCCTTATACATCAGGTTTTTCTCATAAATCTTTTTCAATAACCACCAAACGCTTTCCATATATTTGGGTTCATAGGTAATGTATGGATCATCCATATTAACCCAATAGCCCATTTTTTGTGTGAGATTATTCCAAATATCTGTATATCGCATAACTGCTTTTCTACAAGCAGCATTGTACTCTTCTACAGAAATAGTTTTTCCAATATCTTCTTTCGTAATTCCGAGTTCTTTTTCAACACCTAATTCAATAGGTAAGCCATGTGTATCCCATCCTGCTTTCCTTTTTACCTGAAACCCCTTCATGGTTTTATATCGTGGAAAAATATCCTTAATAGCTCTTGCTAAAACGTGATGAACCCCAGGCAAACCATTAGCTGATGGTGGACCTTCAAAAAATACAAATGGTTTACTTCCTTCTCGTGAAGTCACACTTTTTTCAAAGATGTGATTATCTTCCCAATATTTGAGCATTTCTTTTGCTACATTCGGTAAGTTAAGTCCTTTATACTCAGGAAACTTTGCACTCATAAATAACTATTTCTAATAAGAAAGCGAAAATACATATTTTCCCTTAATTCCTTAACCTTGTTTTTGAAAAGAATTCTCGAATAAGTTTGAAAATAATGGGCAATTGAGTCAAAAATAAATTTGACTCATTAAAACTATTAATTTAACCCTCTTTCTTTTTTAATTGTTTCGTAAGCTGCTTGAATATTTTGAAACTTTTCTTTAGCTCCTTGGATATGCTCATCTCCTAGGCCAGTTAATTTATCTGGATGATATTTTTTAACCATTTTCCTGTAAGCTTTTTTTAATTCTGAATTTGATGCTGTGGTCTCTATCTCTAAAATTTTATAAGCACGATCTGTAGACTTATAAAACATTGCTTTAATTGATTCAAAATCATATTGATTAATATATAAATATCCTGCAATCTTTCTTATTTCATCAACCTCTAACTCGGAAACATATTCATCTGCTTGAGCAATTCCAAATAAAAAGTGTAATAATTGAAGTCTTGAGGAATGGGGCATGTGTTGACGAATCTGAATACAAACCTGCCTTGCAGAAACGTGCTTTTTCATTACTCCTTTAAATAATTGAAAAGCCTTATTTGCTCTTTCTTTACCATACATTCCAACAAACTGATTTCTAACAAAGTCTAATTCTCTTTTATCTACTTTACCATCTGATTTAATAACAATAGAAGCTAATATTAATAGACTAATTTCAAAATCACCACTAAGTGTTTGTGCTTTTTGTTGGTGAGTTTTATTTTGGAACTCTCGTTGCTCTTTTACAAAATCTTCTTTAGTAAATTTATCAAATACAGTAGCAGCAACAAAACCCATGATAGCTCCAATAGGTCCTCCAAAAGTAAATCCAATTCCAGCTCCAAGCCATTTAGAAAAATTACTCATTTTTATCAATTTTTGAACTTCAAATATACTATTTTGATTGTGTTATATTCCTTATATTTGTAGTCTAAAATTTAAAAAAATTATGTACCCAGAAGAATTAGTAAAACCGATGCGTGAAGAGTTAACAAATAACGGTTTTTCAGCTTTATATTCTGCAGATGATGTAGATGCTGCAATTTCAAAAAAAGGAACTACTTTGGTGATGGTAAATTCTGTTTGTGGTTGTGCTGCAGGAACAGCGAGACCAGGAACAGTTGCTTCATTACAATTTGATAAAAAACCAGATAATCTAACGACTGTTTTTGCAGGTGTTGATAAAGAGTCTACACAAAAAGCAAGAGAACATATGATCCCTTTCCCACCATCTTCTCCGGCAGTTGCCTTATTCAAAGACGGAGAATTAGTCCACATGTTAGAACGTCATCATATCGAAGGAAGGTCTGCTCAAATGATTGCTGAAAACTTGGTGTCTGCCTACAACGAATTTTGTTAAAAACAATTACTTTTTATTCACAAAATTTAAATAAATACAACTCAATCCACTTCTGTTAGAAGTGGATTTTTTATTTTTATGACCATGGATAAAAAGAAAGTTATTCAAAACACCATCCGTTTTGTTAAAAAAACACTTGAAGGATCAGAAGGCGGTCATGATTGGTTTCATATTAACAGAGTTTATAAAAATGCATTACTCATTGCAAAAGATGAAAACGTTGATCTTTTTGTTGTTCAACTGGGAACCTTATTACATGATATTGCCGATTCAAAATTTTATGATGGAGATGAGTCTATTGGACCTCAAAAAGCGAGAGAATTTTTAAAAAGTCAACTCGTAGAGGAGGAGATTATTGCTCATGTAGAAAACATTATTTTATTTATTTCTTATAAGTCTTCTTTAAACTCTGGTAAACATTTTAGCTCTCCTGAGCTAAGTGTCATTCAAGATGCCGATAGATTAGATGCTATTGGAGCGATTGGAATTGCTAGATGTTTTAATTATGGTGGCTTTAAAAATAGATTAATATATGACCCGGAAATCACTCCTAATTTAAAGATGAATAAAGAAGAGTATAAAAAATCTAATGCTCCATCAATCAATCATTTTTATGAAAAATTATTACTTTTGAAAGATAAAATGAACACAAAAACTGGTAAAGATTTAGCTGAAAAAAGACACCTGTTTATGGAGAATTTTTTAAAGAATTTTTTCGATGAATGGAATGGTTTAATATAGTTAAAAACAATAAAAAACTTTAACTTTCTTTAGCAACCTCTAGAGCTGTTAATTTATATTCTAATATTGATAACTCTTCAGCGCTTTGTATGATTTCCTCTGCAGTTAATGTATGGTTTGAGTTTACATATTCAATTATTTCTTTACTCTTTATTGTATAATACTCAATAGCTTTTTCAATTTTACTATTCATGGGGATTTGTTTATTGGATTAAATCTTTCATTTCTTTTCTATAACCAGAGGCATTTTTACCTGTTATTTCTTTAAATATCTTATTGAAATGTGAAAAGTTATTAAAACCACATTCAAAGGAAATATCAGTAATACTCATCATACTTTCTGATAATAACTTAGTTGCATGCACCACTCGGTACTCATTAACTAACTTAGTAAATGTTTTTCCTGTTACTTTTTTAAAATATCTACAAAAGGCAGGAACAGTCATATTCGCTACGTTAGCAATTTGATCTAAGCTAATATGATCTTTAAAATTGGTATTAATGTAGGTATAAATTCTATCTAATTTTGAGCTGTCTTGTAATTCTGTTTCCACAGCATAACCATCTACATTTAAAATAGTATAATCTGATGTTTTAGATAGAATATTTAAAATTTCTAAAAAAACAAGTAGCTTTTTAAAACCTTCTTTTTCTACTAGATTTTCAATCTTATCCCCAACTTTAATTTTAGTTTCTGAACCAAAAAGAATTCCTTTTTTTGAACGCTCAAATAATTCTTTGATTTTCTTCATTTCAGGGATTTCAAAAAAATCTTTACCCAAAAAATCTTCTTTAAACTGAATAAGAGTCTCAAAACCATTGGTAGTTAGACGATCTGTAAATCCATTATGAGGTAGATTTGGCCCAATTAATAACAATTGACTATTATTAAAATAGGATAAATGATTTCCTATGTGTCTTTTGCCTTGTCCTTTATTTACATAAACCAATTCCAACTCAGGATGAAAGTGCCAGGAGGCCTTGTTTGTTTTTAAAAACTCTGTATGCTTTTTAACCAAAACAGAACTTCCAAAACCAGGATATACTTTTTCTAAAAATGGTTTCTTTTTATTCATATGCATTACAAATTTACATTTCTTGATATGTAAACATATATACAAAATTATCCATTATGTATTCAATATTACCTTTATTGAATAATTAAATAGTAATAAGGGTTAATTTTGAGTATAAATATAGCAATATTGTTGTTTTTCAAATGGAGAAATCACTACATCTTTGCAATGTAATTTTTATTAAAATATACAATTATGAAAAAAGTTATCACAAAAAAAATATTAGTAGCATTATTATTTGGTATGCTAACTAATTCTATTGTTGGAAACAACTTTAGAAACATAAATAGAGAAATACCATTAATATTTATAAAAAATACTACTGGGAAAATTATCTATGAAAAACCTGGAGATATTTATAGCAGTAATATTAAAGAGATTGATTTTAGCTATTTGGAAAATGGATATTATACACTAGAAATAAATAAAGATTTTCATATTGAAATAAAGCCATTTACTGTAATATCTGGTAAAGCAATTTTTCATCCCAAAGCTGAAAAAACAGTTTTTAAACCGGTGATCAGGTCTAACAAAAGCAAAATATTAATCTCTAAATTAAATTTTGAGGCTTATTCAATGAAAGTTGATATCTATTATGAGGATGAATTAATTCTATCAGATGATATTGAAGGTGAAAAATTAATACAAAAAATTTATTCTCTTCAAAAAGAGAAAAAAGGGAATTATAAAGTAATTGCCACAGTAAACGATCGTAAATATACTAAGGAGTTCTCGCTCTAAAGTTAGCGGACGTAATTTTGATTTGTTTAGGCGAGCTTGTCATGGGGCTCGCTTTTTTATTGCCCTGGAAAATTAGCTTTTCTTTTTTCTAAAAAAGCCGTGGTTCCTTCTTTAAAATCCTCTGTACCAAAACAATTTCCAAATTCTGACACTTCTACTTTATAACCATCAACTCCGTCCTTAAAATTAGCATTTACGGATTTTATTGCTGCACCTATGGCTACTAATGAATTGCTCATGATTTTATTAGCCAATTTACCTACCAATGGCATGAGTTCTTCCAAAGAACTAACATAATTTACTAATCTCAATTCCAATGCTTTCTCTGCTGAAATCATTGCTGCAGTCATAATTAACTCCATAGCCTTTCCTTTACCTACCAACTGAGGTAAGCGTTGTGTTCCTCCATAACCTGGTATAACACCTAAAGATACTTCTGGCAATCCCATTTTTGCATTATCAGATGCTACTCTAAAATGACAAGCCATTGCTAATTCTAAACCTCCTCCCAATGCAAATCCATTTATTGCTGCTATTACGGGCTTAGAATAATTCTCTATTAAATTAAATAATAGTTCTTGGCCTTTTGCTGCTAATTTCCCACCGTTATCTATATTAAAATTTGCAAATTCTGAAATATCAGCACCAGCAACAAAAGCCTTGTCTCCACTTCCAGTTATTACAATTACTTTTACTGATGAGTCTTCTTCTAAATTAATAAAAGCATTATGTAACTCTTCTATTGTTTGTTTGTTAAGAGCATTTAGCTTTTTAGGTCTATTTATGGTAATGATTGCTAATCCGGCATTTCTAACACATAGTATATTTTCAAAGTTCATTTTTTATGGATTTAATTTATTAGGTAAAATTACAGTAAATGTAGTTCCTTCTTGCTCTTTGGAAGTAAAATCAATTGAGCCATCATAGGCTTCTATAATATTTTTAATCATAGGAAGCCCAAGCCCCATTCCACTTGTTTTTGTTGTGAATTTAGGCTCAAAGATTAAGTGCTCAACCTCTTGTTTTATCCCTTTACCATTGTCAGAAACTTCAATAAATATTTTTTTATTTTTTAGAAAAACCTTGACAACTATTTTAGGGTTTTTTAAGCCTTCAACTGCTTGAGTTGCATTTTTTACTAAGTTAGTAACTATTCGAATCAACTGTGTTTTATCAAGGTTTGCAAACACCTCTTCTTTCTCGGGAAGGTATTCAACGTAGTCCTCACTAAATATATCTAAAGCCATTTTCACAACACCTATTATGTCAATTTTTTCTTTACGCTGTTTTGGCATTTTTGCAAAATCAGAAAAGGCTTCTGCAATTGAGCTCATAACATCTATTTGCTGTATCAATGTATCACTATATTCTTTTAATTTCACCTTAACATTTGGATCATTAATATCAAACCTTCTCTCAAAGCTTTGTACTGATAATCTCATTGGTGTTAGCGGGTTTTTTATCTCATGAGCTACCTGTTTTGCCATCTCTCGCCACGCCTGTTCACGTTCGCTTGTAGCTAATTTAACTGCACTTTCTTCTAACTCATCGATCATATTATTATACCCTTCAACTAATATTCCAATTTCAGCACTGGCGGAACTTAATACAATTTTTTCATTTCTCTCATTAAGCCTAGTACGTTTCATTTTATCTGTAATGCTCTTAATGGATCTTGTGATATAACTTGATAAAAAATAAGCTAACATTATTGCGATCAAAAACATAAAAAGGTAGACAAGAATTAAGCGTGTTAGAAAGACTTGTAATTCATATTCTTGTGTGGTATTATCTTGATTAAATTCTAATTTTAAAATCCCTATTTTATTAGATATAGCGTCAAGGATATAGGTATATGAGGTTTCAATTTTAATTTTATTATTTTCTGTAATTTCAAAAACTCTGGAATCTTTGCTTAATTTTAATTCGGATACCTTTAAAGTAGATAAATTGGGCGGTATGGAGTCTTTTAATCCAAAAGGTACTGAGGTCTTTAACATTACACCGCTCAAATCATACATGCTGATTTCTAAATTATGAATATATGCAATTTCATATATAGCATCTTGAAAAATAGTTTGAAGGTTATTTGTAGTAACTGATAGATTTGAACGTTTATATAATTGGATATCTATTTCTTTTTTTAAAGTTTCTTCTTTTCTTCCAAATCGACTAACATTATAATCTATAGTTTGTTTATTGTATTGATAGATGGTAATCCCTATAATCAAAATCGTTGCTAAAAAAATCAGCAAAATCATTGCAATAAAAATTCTAATTCTTAATGATATGTTGTTAACTTTTTTCAATGTTTATATTAATCAGTATGTTTTACTTATGCTAAATCTATATTCTAAAAATTACAATAAATTAAAGTAATAATCGACTAACAAGATACGTAATGTTAGTCAAAAAAAGCTGATGTAAAAAAATTACAACAGCCATAAATAAATTTATTTCTTTGAAGAACTAACCAACAATATTTATAATTTTCCCAGGAACAATAATGATTTTTTTTGGAATTCTTCCTGCCAATTGTGCCTTTGTTTTTTCTTGAGACATAACAGTTTTCTCTATATCTTCTTTAGACATATCAAGAGGTAACTCTAATGTAAATCTCATTTTCCCATTAAAAGAAACCGGATAATTCTTAGAACTTTCTACCAAATATTTGGCTTCAAAAACAGGGAATTTTTCAGTTGAAATGGATGTGTCATGACCTAATTTATTCCACAATTCCTCAGTAATATGTGGCGCATAAGGTGAAATTAATAATAATAATGGTTCTAAAATTTCTCGTTTATTACATTTCTGTGCAGTTAACTCATTTACAGCAATCATAAAAGTTGATACCGAGGTATTAAATGAAAAATTTTCAATATCCTCCTCTACTTTTTTGATCGTTTTGTGTAATGTTTTCAATTCTTCAGCTGTTGGTTCAGCATCTGAAATAACTAATTCATCTCCGTTGTAGAACAACTTCCATAATTTCTTTAAAAAAGAATGCACGCCAGAAATACCAGATGTTTTCCATGGTTTTGCTTGTTCTAATGGCCCCAAAAACATCTCAAATAAACGTAAACTATCTGCTCCATATTCAGAACAAATATTATCTGGATTCACCACATTATATTTTGATTTAGACATTTTTTCTACCTCCCTAGAAACTTTAAAAGTTCCATCTTCTTCAGAAATAAATTCTGCATCTTTAAATTCTTCTCTCCAATTTTTAAACGCTTCAAGATCTAATTCATCTGAGGCATTCACAAAGGAAACATCTGTGTGAATTGGATGACCTTTTTTACCTTTTATTAATCCTTTTGAATAAAACCTTCTTGTTCCTTCCTCTCTAAAAACAAAAGCACTTGTTCCCAAAATCATTCCTTGGTTAATGAGTTTTTTGGCAAACTCATCTACAGGCACTAAACCTCTATCAAACATGAATTTTTGCCAAAAACGAGCATATAATAAATGCCCAGTTGCATGTTCAGACCCTCCAATATATAGGTCTACTTCTTTCCAATAATTCAGTGATTCTTTTGAAGCAAATTCAGTCTCATTATGCGGATCCATATAACGATTGAAATAGTACGAACTTCCTGCCCAACCTGGCATAGTATTTAATTCTAAAGGCCAAACGCTCGTATTATTTATCTCATCATTACCTACAACTTTATTGTTAACTGAGTCCCAAGCCCACGTATCTGCATTTCCTAAGGGAGGCTGACCATCTTCAGTAGGTAAGTATTTTTCAACTTCTGGCAATGCAATTGGCAAGTGAATTGCGTCAATCATTTGAGGCATTCCATCTACATAATAAACCGGAAAAGGTTCTCCCCAATAACGTTGTCTGCTAAAAACAGCATCACGTAAACGGTAGTTTACTTTTCCATAGCCGATTTCTTGTTTCTCTAGCTCATAGATAGATAATTTTAATGCTTTCTTATAAGACAATCCACTTAAAAAGTCTGAGTTTGCAATAATAGTTCCTTCCTTGTCTGTATGGGCTTGCTCAGAAATATCTACTCCTTCAAAAATGTTTGGAATTGGGATTTTAAAATATTTAGCAAAATCATAATCTCTTTGATCTCCACAGGGAACGGCCATAACAGCTCCTGTACCATAGCCTGCTAAGACATAATCTCCAATCCAAATTTGAACTTTTTCTCCTGAGAATGGATGAATTGCATAGGCCCCAGTAAAAACACCTGAAATAGTTTTTACATCTGCCATTCTCTCTCTTTCAGATCTTTTGGCTGTTGCACTTATATAATTTTCAACTTCAGTTTTTTGAGCAGAAGTTGTTATTTTTGAAACCAATTCATGCTCTGGAGCCAAAGTCATAAATGACACTCCAAAAATAGTATCTGGTCTGGTTGTAAAAACATCAATCATTCCATCATGACCATCTATCTTGAAAGAAACCATTGCTCCTTGAGATCGACCAATCCAATTGGTTTGAGAGTCTTTTAAAGGCTGAGGCCAATCTATAGATTTTAACCCATCTAATAAACGTTGTGCATATGCCGAAATACGCATAGACCATTGGGTCATTTTTTTTCTGACCACAGGGTGTCCTCCACGCTCTGAAACACCATTAATAATTTCATCATTTGCCAATACAGTTCCTAATTGTGGACACCAATTTACTTCCGTATCTGATAAAAATGTTAATCTATATTGTAATAAAATTTCTTCTTGTTCTTTCTTTGAAAATGCTTCCCATTGCTCAGAAGTAAACTCTTTAATGTCTTCGTCACAGGATGCATTCACGCATAAATTCCCCTCTTTTTTAAATATGGAAATTAATGTTGAAATATCTTCTGCTCTGTCTGTATCTTTATTATACCATGAATTAAATAGTTGAATAAAAATCCACTGTGTCCATTTATAATACCTTGGATTTGAAGTTCTCACCTCACGAGACCAGTCAAATGAAAATCCAATTTGATCTAATTGACGACGATATGTTTTAATGTTTTCTTCAGTAGTTTTTGCCGGATGTTGCCCGGTTTGAATAGCATATTGCTCAGCTGGCAACCCAAAAGAATCATATCCTTGAGGATGCAATACATTATAACCTTTATGTCTTTTGTAACGTGCGTAAATATCAGATGCAATATATCCTAAAGGGTGACCAACATGTAGTCCTGCCCCAGAAGGGTAAGGAAACATATCCAAAACATAATATTTTGGTTTATCAGAACCATTAGTAGCTTTAAATGTTTGGTTTTTAGCCCAATAACTTTGCCACTTTTCTTCTATTTCTTTGAAATTATAGTGCATGAAATTTTCTTCTTAAAAGTGGTCAAATTTACACTTATTCTTGTAAAGTATAAAGTCTATCTAATAATAATGGGATTCCTAAAACATCTATAGGAGATTCAATACACTTTTTATAAATTCTATCACAAAAACTTTATAGTATTTTTTACTATTTAAATATTGTACTGAAAAAATAAAGTTCATAAAAAAGATAGATTAACTTATCTTTTTTATGAACTTTATTAATTGATATACTAAAAAATATTATTTTACTGGAATACTTAAGATAACATCTCCCCACCCCATATGAATGGTCATATCATTGTCTATTACAATAGAAAATAAATCAATAATTTTCTCAGATTTTTTTACAGGTACACTAACCTTAGCCACATCATTTTCATCTTTGTGAAAATAAACTCCCCATACATTTAATTGACTACTTAAGACTACAGTCCATGAAGTTTCTCCGGGAATTGTATACATTGTATAAGTTCCTGACTTTACTGCAGTACCACCAAAATTTACGTCTTTATAAAATGTAATTTCTGTTGCTTCATTAGCTCCTGTTCTCCATTTTCTTCCAAACTTAGCTAAATTTGCCAAAGATCTTCCCTTTAGCTGAGGTCTACTGTAGATGATTTTTATCACTTTTTCTGAAATCCTATAATTATCTGGATAGGATGCCATATCCATAGGACTTTTATCTAGCTTTTTAAAGTCTTGCGCTATCGCTTTATTTAAAAAAATTCCACTAAAAAAAAGAATCGTAATTACTAAAAGTTTTTTGTTCATAATTGAAGTATTTAAGGTTAAAAATTTATTTGGTTTTGGATGTTAAAGCTGATACTAAAAGAAATAAGTCTAATTAAATGAAAAAACTTAGCAATCACAATCTTTATTACATCCAGAGGTCGGCTTCTTGAAAAAAAAACTTTTTACTAGAAAAAAAACTGCTACTACTACAGCACCATATACAATAATTTCTTGCATTAGCTTAGTGTTTGAAATACAATAAAAGAACAAATATATGCCAAAACACCCATACCTACGAATTGAATTAAAGGCCATTTCCAACTTTTAGTTTCTCGCTTTACAATGGCTAGAGTTGCCATACACTGCATTGCAAAAGCATAAAAGACCAATAGAGACATACCTACTGGAAAATTAAATCTTTTAGAATTAGTTTCTAGATTAATTTCTGAGTTCATACGTTGCTTTATTGTTGTGATATCATCATCATCACTTTCAACGGAATAAATGGTTGCTAAAGTTCCAACAAAAACCTCTCTTGCAGCAAAAGAACTAATCAAAGCTATTCCTATTTTCCAATCATAACCTAATGGTTTAATTAAAGGTTCTATACTTTTCCCCATAATACCAATGTATGAGTTTTCTAATTTAGCAGAGGCAATCATTTGATTGAGTTTTACTTCAGAAATTTCTTGACTAATTGTTTTTTCTTTGATGTTTTTTTCTACTTCTGTGAAAGCTTGTGGACCATTAGAAGCTAAAAACCAAAGTACTATAGAAATTGATAAAATTATTTTTCCTGCACCAAAAACAAAAGCTTTTGTTTTTTCAATCACGTCAAAAAATACATTTTTTAAAGAAGGTAATTTATAGTCAGGCATTTCAACCACAAAAAATGAAGTGTTTTTTATTTTAAGTGTTTTATGAAGAATAACAGCAGCAATAATAGCCGTAGTAAAACCTAAAATATATAAACTAAGTAGAGTTAAGCCCTGTAAATTTAAAATTCCAAAAATCTTTTTATCAGGAATAATTAATGCAATGATAATCGCATAAACTGGCAAACGAGCAGAACAGGTCGTAAACGGGGTTACCAATATAGTAATTAAGCGTTCTTTCCACCCTGAGATATTTCGAGTAGCCATAACCGCTGGAATAGCACAAGCAGTTCCTGAAATTAATGGGATCACACTTTTACCACTCATCCCAAAACGACGCATAATTTTATCCATTAAAAAAACAACTCTACTCATATAACCTGTTTCTTCTAATAATGAAACAAATAGAAACAAAATAGCAATTTGAGGAATAAAAATAATAATTCCACCAACTCCTGGAATTATACCCTCTGAAATTAGGTTATTTAAGACTCCTGGTGACATGGTTTTATTTACGTAAGAACTTAGGTTAGCAAATAAAGTATCTATAAAATCCATGGGAAGACTTGCCCAATCAAAAATAGATTGAAAAATTAATAGCAATAAAGTAAAAAACAAGATGTATCCAAAAATTTTATGAGTAAAAACATTATCTAGCTTAGCTCTTAAATCTGTTGCTTTAGAACGATCTGCTAAGTATGTTTTTTTTAATATTTCATTAATTTTCTGATACCTATAAATAGTTTCTTTATGCTGATATTTTTTTAAATTTTTTGAGTCATTTTTGAAGGTTATAAGTGCTTTTTTTTCATCCTCTGAAATTTTATCATGGAAACTATTTTGAGTAATC